>JAESGS010000122.1_pt1 | contig 123076 bp, 105 predicted proteins | sample 9269761 | NCBI WGS metagenome assembly JAESGS01 (sample SAMN15741799, study PRJNA653493) | algae metagenome | isolation source: Cyanosarcina radialis HA8281-LM2 and co-occurring heterotrophs from damp... | place: USA: Makauwahi cave, Hawaii | collected 2011-01-06 | reverse complement strand
CGACGGCAACGACTTCGCCCTCCTGCGGTTTCTCTTTCGCCGTATCGGGAATGATGATCCCACCCCTGGTCTTTTCTTCCGATTCAACCCGACGGACGAGAATGCGATCATGCAACGGTCGGAAAGACATGTTTTCCTCCAATGGACAAACAGTAGTGACGTTGTTCCCCATCACCGGACCGGATGACCAGTCCGGACGGGTACAAGACCTCGAACGAGCGTCTTGCGCGAAATCATCTGGTTTTGCGGTTTTTGGAATTCAAGGGGTGAAGTCAAAAAAATCAGCACTCGCATGGCGCGGCTGCTAACATACTGTAAACGAACAATAAACCCATGCTAGACGTTTAAAATCCCGTTGCTGATCGTGAACAATTGCGCCACCTTCGCGTTGTTGAGAAACGGAGATGAAGCATGCGATATTCACCGGATTTCGAGCGTCAAATGAGCGGCTACGGACTGACCACCGCGCATATTCTCTACCGAATTCCCGATTTCGAATCCGTGTTGCAGACCTATGTCTGGCAGGATTACGATCTCGCTCCCGACTTTCCTGAAATGCAGAAATTCCTCGATTTCTGGCAGGCCAATCTCGACGGACCGCTGCATTCCGTTCGCTATACGCATCAGCGCCTGATCCGGCCGAACGAATGGCGCCGCATTGAAGGTGAGTTCAAGCTGAACTGAGATTTGCAAAAAAATCTTCAGGGCAGCACTTGAAGCCGGATTTTTCAGATACCAGATCTTTTGCCGCCAGCGGCTGACCAACAGGGCTGGCAATGCTGAGAGCGCCGTCTTTCGGCGCTCCATACCCATGTTGCTTTCAGGAGGATATGGCTATGGCAACATCTTACGACTACACGCCTCTCTTTCGATCGAGCGTAGGCTTCGACCGGCTCTTCAATCTTCTGGAAAACGCCCAGCGCGACCGTTCGACCAGCGACTGGCCGCCCTATGACATTGTCAAGACGGGTGACGACAGCTACCGCATCTCGATTGCGGTTGCTGGCTTCGCGGAGGGCGACCTCGACATAACGTTCCAGACCAATCTTCTCACCGTGATTGGCAAGAAGCAGGATTCTCCGTCCGAAACCTATCTGCACCGAGGTATCGCCGGGCGCCCGTTCGAGCATCGTTTCGAGCTTGCCGACCATGTCAGGGTGAGTGGAGCGGGATTGAGCAATGGCCTGCTGACCATCGATCTCGTTCGGGAAATCCCGGAGGCATTGAAACCGCGCAAGGTCAGCATTGACGGTTCCGCGCTTGGACGCCCGCACACAGCGCCGCAGATCGAAGCCCAGAGCGCCGCCTAAGCGAAACATTGGAGATGGGCGCCGTTTCGATGGCGCCCATGAGCACACCGGGTTGGAAAGGAGAGCATTATGAAACCCGATATGTTCGAGAAACCTGTTCGTATTCTCGTCGGCCTTGGATTTCCGACGGAGGTTCGAAGCGTGATGGACGCTTACCACCATCTGGTCGAGTGGCCGATATCGCTAAGGGATGGTCCGCATTCGGTTGCGCTCAAGGCGTGTCGCGCTGCGCTGAGCGGCGAGATCGAAGCTGAGACCGCGCGTGGGTTGTTTGCTGCCTTCGCGCAAAAGCACGACCTGCTGGCGCCGGAAACCGACCCCATCATCGCGATTAAGCCGCGGTGGAGTCGGGATCCACACGTGAGCTGAGGTGACCGAGCATGGATAACATGTTTGAGCAGATTGCCGCATCTGCCGTGAGCAACGGACCGAACGTTCTCGCCTCTCACTGGTCGCCGTTTCGACGTCCAATGGATGTGGTGAAGGATCCTGCACTTTCTGTCGATGACAAAAGAACGATCCTCGCCGCATGGGCTTCGGACTTCTACGCGATAGATTCGAAGCCGGCTCTCCGTCATGTTCCGGGAACGCCGGAGCCGGTTTCGATCGATGAGGTTCGGTCTGCGCTGGGAGAGCTCGATTCGCGGTACGATACCTGAGGGGGCTGTATCCTCCTCTCTCACGCCTTGCTGGCGTTACGACGGGCGGTCTCGATATCAGGCGGCCCGTCGAACTTAGCAGGGAGGCACGTCAAATCGGCAAGATGCCGTTCCTCCACAGGCTGGGTAACAGCTTCGATTTTCGGTATGGCTCCGCCAGGCTTGTCGTGCTGGATGCGCCGCTCGGTGTTAGAAAGGCGAACCAGCTGCAGGTCCGCAACGTCGTGCGACAGTTTGCTGTCGTATGGTGCGGCGCGACGATGTGCCGGCACCGAGATTGAATCGGCGCGCGACGGGAGCCGCATAACCCGGCGACTTTTCCGAGGCGGGTGCTGGCTATGATGCTCTGCCGATTTCCGGGATCCATTTAAACTCAGGTCGATCCTCGCCCTTTGCCAACCGCAGGGAGACGACTTGTTTAGGACACATTCGGTCCATAGGTATCGCTGCATCGATCTTTGCTTGTTGAGCTTTGTTTTCTCGCGTTCTGCGTTCAAGCCGACCTTTCCTCTCAAAATCGACCTATCTGCCTCAGTTGTCATTTTGTCGGCAGGTGAACTCAATCCGAGATTTTGAAAAGGAATAGTCATGAACACCGGAACAGTAAAGTTTTTCAACAGCATCAAGGGCTTTGGTTTTATCGAACTGGAGAACGGCGGTTCGGACGTATTCGTCCACGCGTCTGCAGTCGAGCGGGCTGGCTTGCGTTCGCTCGTGGAAGGCCAGAAGGTTAGCTTCGACATCGTTCGGGATGCGCGTTCGGGTAAGAACGCTGCCGACAACCTCGCAACTGCGTAACTCGCTTCTGGCCGTTGACCACGGATGTACTGGCAGTGGCCATTGAGGCGGTACTATGCAAGAAGGTCGGGTCCGCCCGGCCTTTTCGTTGACTACACCGATTTTACTGGGCCATCTTTGGCGTGAATGCGGGGAAGATGGCGGTTCGACTGCACTGATCATGCGCTGGGCCAGCCGCGCCTCCACGCGCGTACACGCGCGGCGCTGAATTGCTTGATCTTAAAGTCTTCCGCGCCCGCCTGCATTGCCTCTATTCGCCCGGCAAGCAGTTCTTCCAGAAATCCTCGGCCCCATATTCGGATCGCTGGATCGTGCCTGCTTGTGGCGGGCGTCCCGCGCGAAACGACTGGGTTTCTGTTTTTTTTTGGTTTTGATAGGCGGAGCGCCGTTTTCTGGCGCTTTCACCTACGATTGCTATCGGCATGAATTGATAGAACTATTTAAACCTCGCGGAGCTGGCCGCCTCTTGACGCGCCGCGCCGTGAACACCAATTCATCATCGTCGACGCCCAGTGGGTCGATCCCAGTCAGGGAGCCCAAGCTTCTTGGCGCTCCCTCGTACCTATGTTGCTCTATTGAGGATGTAGCTATGAGAACGAACTTTTCCCCCTTCGCTAGGTCGAGCATCGGATTCGACCGAATCTTCGACCTGCTCGAAAACAGCAGCCTGAATACGGACACTTGGCCGCCCTACAACATCGTCAAGCTTGGTGAGGCTGCGTACCGCATCGCAATCGTGGTCGCCGGTTTTGCCGAGGACGAGCTAACGGTCACGCATGAGACGAACAAGCTGGTGATCAACGGTGCGAAAACGGAAAACGGGGAGGCTCAGTACCTCCATCAAGGCGTTGCTCTGAGGCCGTTTGTGCGCCGCTTTGAACTCGCAGATCATGTCCTCGTCGAAAGCGCAAAGCTCGAGAACGGGCTGCTCGTCATCGATCTCAAGAAGGAAGTTCCCGAACAGATGAAGCCGCGGCGGATCACTATCCAGCCGGAGACGACGAAACCGGCTTCGAAGCAGATCGAAGGCGGCAAAGCGGCCTAATCCAGAGCGAAAGAGAAGAAAGGAGGGTAGCAAACCGGAAACCGGCGACAAGGACCGGCGTTTCGTGAAGCGGACCTTTTGTTCTCTGCGAGGAATGTCGGATCGCGTTCATGCTGCGGCCTTGACCGCTGACGTTCGCGAGAGGGCCTTAGCGGGATGATGGGCCGATAAAATTCAAACCGCCTTCCTATGCCAGGAGCCGACATCGCCTTGCACCGAAGCGTCGGGACCGAGCGGAATCCTCCTGGCAGATTGGTGACCTGCCCGCCGCCGGCGCGGCGGGCAGTGCCTGCCTGCTATTGACCCTATATGCGCGTGCGGATTTTTCTGGTTGTCCCAGTATGCCCGGACCGACACTCCGGCGGCCGGCGGGCCGAGGACACCGTGTGTCCATATGGACTGATGTTCGCCGTGATAGCGAAATCTAAGGCGAAACCGCCAGCCATAAACCCAGAACAAGGCTAGCCACGGTTTCGGCGACAAAAGGGCCACGGCAAGAACCAGTGCGGGCCACTCTTGCGGTTTCTACCCTTCAAACCGCGGTGACGGATGGCAGTTGCGCGGCGCGGTGCCAAGGCCGGGGCAGGGTTTGCCCCGGCCAAAACCATCTAGGCAAGTGAGCGCTGACCGCCAGTACCGGCCTGCTTATCGAACAGGTCGGCGGTATCCGCAGACATGCCCGCGTCTCGACAAGCGTCTATGAAGGCGTCGCGCGCGATTGCGACCGGTGTTGCACGGTTGAGTGCGCGACGGCAAGATTGAGCGGCTCGGTTAAATTTTCTGCCTCGGTCAATGGTCCAATCGCCTTCGAGGAAATCTAGTGCGTCATTGACACAAGCGAAGATTTGCCGCGTTCCGTCCTTCAACTGGACGGTAACCGGCGTCATCCAAACGAGTTCCGGGTTGATCATGATGTCCTCCTTTCGCATTCAAACCGGATGAAAAAGAAGTGCGTTTGATATTGGCGCCACCGGAGCGAATTTCAAGGCTTCGAAAGCCTGGCGCACGGTCAAAGTCATGGGTCATACCGCGAGCGTCTCCCTCAGTCTGACTACCGAAATCCCCTTCCGAACCTCGAAAGAAGTATCGATGACGACGCGCCGCCGGTCTCCCGGGTTGCGCCCGAAAGACTGGCTAGAACGCGCAAACCGGGGAGATTTGAACGGCCCTAAGAGGGGAGTATCGTTCCGGTACTGACACACGGCTCATTTCCTTCGAGCGCAGCTAGCCAGTCGACCCGTTCCCTCGGGTCTCCACCCTCAGCGAGCCGACCGGGAGTGGGCACAACAATTCTTCCTCAGGTTTCGTGAGGTTGATCCATGCCTGCCAATCGATCGGATGAAGAACAACGACCTGGCGATTGTGAAAAGGCTCCACATCCGGCCCCGGCTGCGTTGTCAACATCGTGAATGCTGCGGGCTGGCCCTTCTGGCTGGGCTTCCAGATTGCGGCAATCGCCATGAACGGCGCGCTCACGAGCGTGAAACGGTGTTTGGCCGTCGGGTGCTTCCTCCCCGCATGTTCAAAGAACGCGCTGGCTGGAACGAGACACCGATGGCTGTCGCCGAAATGCTTTCCCTTCGATCGAAGGTTGAACAAGGGGCCGCGCGTGCGGGTTCGGGGAAACCCGAATTTCATCTGCGTCAGCTCCACAATATGATCGCCCGCAGCTCTGATAACGGGCGCCATATCGCCCGGCTTGATTCCGTTGGCCGACGGCATATCCAGTTGTGTTTGATGCGTCGGGATGCCAAGTGCGAGATCCTGCATCACCTTGCAGTATTCGGTGTAGCCGATTTGTTGCTCGTACTCGTTGCACATAGGAACGCCTGCGTGTTTCGAACGGCGCTGCTGCGCACAGGGCCATCGATCATGTCGGCGGTTGGAACTACCACCATGACCCTGCAGTTCTACTGCCGACCCGATCATCGTCCGATGGTTCCAGCAACGCCCAACGTAACCCTTGTGGATGCGGTCAGCAATCCTTGCCGTCATAATGGACAGGCTCAAGCGACTTGGACCCCTAGGCGTGCGAGCATGCTGCCGGCGCGGCGCGTCCGTCGATGTCCTCTCGGGACTGAACAGTCAGAACCCACTCAATGGCCGAGATTGGACTGCCCCGGAAGGTCCAGTACGGATGCACCGGGGCAGTGGTTTCCGCGCGACCGCTCACCTATGGGTGTCACGCAGCCTGCTTTGCCTCGAACGTTCCGGCCTCGACCAGGGCCGATACGATAACGCCGGCGACGAGTGCCCAGAAGGGCGCGCTGATACCGAGAAGCGAGACGTTCGACATGGCGACTGCAAGCGCCACGAAAGCGCCGGTCTGGTTGCCGAGCGACTTGCCGAAGGCGTTCTGGAAGGCGGACAGGAGCACGCCGATCATCGCAAGGCCGGCGACGGTGCCGATGAGGGCCGACGGCAGGCTGAGCACGATCGGAACGGCGGCGCCGGCAAGGAGGCCGAAGGCGGCGAAGAGCACGCCGTTGACAACCGTCGCGGCATAGCGCCCCTCCTTGTTCTCGCCGGCCTGTTCGGATGAGCATATGGCTGTCATCGGGCCTGCGATATTGGCATTGTGGCCGCCGAGGAAGCCAGCCGCCACACCGCCCACGCCGGAAATGATGGTCATCGCATTGACTGGCGGTCGGTAGCCTTCGGCCATCAGCACGCCAGTCGCCTGCGCGTTTTCGGCGCCAATCACAAGGAGGGCGAGCGGGATGGCGATGGCGAAGAAGGCATCGACGGAGAACACCGGCATCGTGAATTCAGGCGCCGCGAAGGCGATGTTGGCCGCCCCGCCTCCGACCGCACCGGTCGCGAGCGCCGCGATCAGGCCGGCGACGAGAGCCGCCAGCACCGGCGGAATGGTCTTCGACAGACGCATGGAGACGAAGAAGGCGAGGATCGCTGAGCCGGCAATCAGCGGCGCCGTGCCGAGCGCGGTCACGGCGCCTGTCGCAAAGCGGATCAAGGCGCCGGCGATCATCGCCATGACGATGGGCATCGGCAGCCAACGCATCACCTTGCCGATGAGCCCGGTGACACCCAGCAGCAGGACAAGCACGCCCGCAAGGATGAAGGCGCCGACAGCTTCGTTGAACGGAATGGTCGCAAGCGATCCGGCGACGAGGGCCGCCCCCGGGATCGAATAGGCGCCGTTGACCGGCAGCTTGTAGTAGAGCGCAAGCAGCAGGCTGATGATCCCGCCAAGCACGTAGATCGCAAAGAGCCAGGCGACGGTCTGCCCATTGGACAGATGGCCTGCCTCGGCGGCGCCGATGACGATCAGAGCCGGGCCGGAGCAGCCGAAGATGGCGGCGACGAGGCCTGCGCTCATCGTCTTGATGCCGAGATGCTTCGGCAGGTCGCGCAGACCCGACGCAAGGCCGGGTCCCCGTTCGACAAGGCGTTTTTCGTGTGTCGTCTGCTCTATCGTGTCCATTTTCAATCCTCCCGAAGCGGATCCGAGACCGCTCCCTCCTCGTGGAAAATGCGGCCGGGTTCCCGCCCGGCCGATACCTCAGCGCCCGACGAAGGCCGGCGCGCGCTTTTCGTGGAAGGCGAGCACACCTTCGCGGAAATCCTCCGATGTGCGAAGCCGGCTGTAGCAGTGGCCCTCGAGTTCGATGGCCGTCGACAGCAGCGCGTCGTCCGTGTCGTTCAGGAGCTTCTTGGCGGTGCGCTGGGCAAGCGGCGAAAAGCCGATCAGTTCCTCGACGAGCGCATCGACGGCTTTTTCAAGATCGGCATCTGCAACGATCTCCGAGGCGATGCCCCAGTCGTAAGCCTCCTTGCCGGTGATCCGCTTCGAACGCATCACGATGTTCTTGGTGCGGGTGACGCCCACCATCTTCTGCAGGCGGGCCGAGCCGCCGGAACCCGGAATCTGGCCGAGCTTCTGCTCGGGCAGCGCGTAGCGCGTGGTATCCGTCGCAATGCGGAAGTCGCAGGCAAGCGACAGTTCGAAGCCGACGCCGAAGCAATAGCCGCGGTTTGCAGCGATCACCGGCTTGGAGCAGCGGGCAGGCGCCGCAATGTTCCAGGCGAGGTGCGAGACGTGCTCCGGGCTTGCCTCGAGGAAGCCCTTGATGTTGCCGCCGGACGAGAAGTGCTCGCCCTTGCCGGCAACGACGATAATGCGTACGCGATCGTCCTCGTCGAGAGCCTCGAAGACCAGGCGCAACTGATCGCGCGCCACCATGGAGACGACGTTGTAGGGCGGGCGGTCGAGTGTGATGTCGGCGCGCTGGCGCGCCGCATCGATCGTGACGGTGAATCCGTCGAGCTCTGCGAGGCGTGGGTCCTGGAATGCGGCTTGTTCAGTCATGGATTTTCCTTTCGTGGGTCTGGGGGCGTTCTGGCCGCTCACTGATGTTCGGGAATGCGTTCTTCGGTGTACTCACCGGCCACCAGAAGGCGGCGCAGCAGCTTGCCGACAGGGGATTTCGGGATAGCCTCGACGAAGACGAACCGGCGTGGCCGGCGGAAGTTGGCAAGGCCGGATTCGCGGCAATGGCGATCGAGTTCCTCAGCCGTAACAGTGCCGCGCCGCTTGACGAAGGCGACGACGATCTTGCCCCAACGCTCGTCCGGCAGGCCGACGACGGCGACTTCGGCGACGCCCTCATGCAGCGACAGACAGCTTTCGACCTCGACCGGCGAAACGTTCTCGCCGCCGGTGATGATCATGTCGTCCGCCCGCCCGGTGACGAAGAGATCGCCATCCGGGTCGACAAAGCCGGTGTCGCCGGTGAAATACCAGCCACCGTGAAGCGCCTTGGCATCTGCGTCCGGCCGGTTCCAGTAGCCTTCGAAGGCCTCGTCGCTCTTCATCAGCGCAATGATTTCACCTTCTTCGCCAACGGCCGCCCGCTCGTCCGGGTTGCGGCTGCCCAGTTTGACGATGCGGATCATCTGGTTGATGCCGGCGCGACCGGCCGAGCCGGGCTTGCCGGCCGCCATCTGTTCGATCGTGAAGGTGTAGATCTCCGACGAGCCGTAATGATTGACGAAAAGTTCGGGCTTGAAAGTGTGATCAAGTCTCTTCAGGAGCCCGTCGGTCATCGAAGCGCCGGCATAACCGAGCTTGCGGACGGAGGCGACGCGCTCGGGCGAAAAGGCTTCGTGATGCACGAGATCGTGGTAGAGCGTCGGCACCAGATAGAGGTTGGTGATCTTCTCGCGATCGATGAGATCGAGCGCCTTTCCCACGTCGAAGCGCGGAAGGCAGACGAAGGTCCCGCCGATCAGCGCGGACGCGATCAGCGAACGCACGCCCATCGTGTGATACAGCGGCATGACGCCAAGTGTGCGCTCGCCATGCCGGTAGAGGTTCTGCGCGACGTGGGCCAGGGCGCCGGCGCGCTCGGCCCGATGCCGCCGAGGCACCCCCTTGGGCTTCGACGTCGTGCCGGACGTATAGAGCATCAGCGACCAGTCCGCGGCGTCCGCCATCGGCACAGCATCGCGGGCGCTGCCATCCATGATGCCGGCGAGCGCATCGGTGGAGAATTGCGGCAGGTCCCGCGCGAGGCGCGACAGGCGCACGGCCTCTTGCGTCGCGGCCTCGTAGAACACGGCCTTTGCGCTGGCATCCGCGATGCCGAAGTCGATCTCGTCGGCCTTGGCCCGCCAGTTGAGCGGCGTGACGATCAGGCCGAGGAATTGGCAGGCCCAGTGCAGCGACGCGTTCTCCCAACGGTTCTGCATGACGGTGAGCACATGGTCGCCCCGCTTCAGGCCGGTCTCGTCGAGGGCTGCCGCAAGCGCCGAGACCTTGCCGTACCAGTCGCGATAGCTCAATCGCATCGCCCCGTCGACGATCGCGAGCCGGTCCGGGTCGCGCTCGACGCTTGCGAGGAAGCTCGTTCCAAGATCAAACATTTGGTTTCTCCTCCTTCCGTTGTTCCTCCGCGGCGGCGAGCGCCGCCTCGACGATGGTCGCGTAGCCCGTGCACCGGCAGAGATGGCCGGAGAGGTGCTCGCGAATGTCTTCCCGGCCCGCGTCGGGACGCTCACGTAAAAGGACGTCGAGCGACATCAGGATGCCAGGCGTGCAGAAGCCGCATTGCAGGCCGTGGTGGCGGCGAAAGGCCGCCTGAAGCGGCGAGAGTTCGGCCGGGTCGGGCGAAAGCGCTTCCACAGTCCGCACATCGCTGCCGCGCACCTGCTGGGCGAGCGTCAGGCAGGCGCGGGCCGGCTTTCCGTCGATCTGCACGGTGCAGGCCCCGCAGACGCCGTGTTCGCAGCCCACGTGGGTGCCGGTCACCCCGATCTCGTGGCGCAGCAGGTCCGAGAGCAGCATGCGATTTTCAGCCTCTGCACGGACCGTTCGGCCATTCAGGGTGAAGTCGACCGGGTGCTTCCGGGCAGCGTTCATTCGCGGCATCGGCTTGCCTCCTTCAGGGTCTCGCGGCCAAGGCTGCGGACCAGTTCGCGCCGGTAGCGCGCGCTTGCGTGAATGTCGTCGCGGGCGTTCAGCGACCAGGCGATGTCGTTGATGGCATCGTCGAACTGGTCGTCGTCGAGCGCCGGCAGCGGGAAGACGCGAGGCCGGTCGTCGACGCCGGCAATGCCGAGCCGCGAGCCCCTGTCATCGGCGACGGCCGCGCAGGCGACGATGGCGAAATCGCCATGCCGGCGGCCGACCTCGCGGAAGGCGTAGCCGCTGCCGCGCGGGGCCTTCGGGAAATGTACGGCTTCGATCATCTCGCCCTCGGCGAGGTCGGTGGCCATCATACCGACGAAGAAGTCGTCCGCCTTGACCCTGCGCTTCTGCTTGCGGTTGCGCAGGCTGACCGCGCCGCCGAGCGTCACCAGGGAAAGCGGCAGCTCCGCGCTCGGGTCGGCATGGGCGATCGAGCCGCAGACCGTGCCGCGAGCCCGAGTCTGCACATGCCCGAGCCACGGGAAGGCGGCGGCCAGAAGCGGCAGGTCGCGCAAAAGGGTGGGCCAAGCTTCCAGTTCCGCCTGCCGCACGCCCGCGCCGACGACGATCTCGTCGCCCGATGTCTCGATCCGGCGCAGCGCTTCAAGCCGCATGATGTCGACGAGCAGGGCAGGGCGGGCGAGCCTCATGTTGAGCATCGGCACCAGCGACTGTCCGCCGGCGATCACGCGCGCTTCGCCGCCGCCCTCGGCGAGCGCGGCCAGCGCTTCCTCGATCGTTTCCGGACAGAGGAAATCGAAGGATGCGGGTTTCATCGGTGCCTCCCGAAGAGGTTGAGAAGCCGCTGGATGAAGCCGGCGGCGGCGCTGGGAGGCGCGCCCCCGCCGGCATGACGGGCGAGCGCCTGGAAGAACTGACCGATCACCACGCGCGCCGCGCCGTCGAGTAGGCGCCCGCCGACCGAGGCGACCTTGCCGCCGATCGCCGCCTCGTAGCGATAGTCGATGCGGGTGCCGGTGGTGGTTTCGGTCAGCGTGACGCGGCCCGTACCGCGGCCGGAGCCGAGTGCGCCTTCCGTGCCGCCGGAGAGCGTAACGGTTTCCGGCTCGACCATGTCCGACAGGCGGATGTCGGCGCGGTAGCGGCCCTTGACCGGCCCGATGCCGAGTGTGACCTCGGCGCGGAAATGCGTGTCGGAAACTTTCCGGACCTCGTGCGCACCGGGGATGATCGCCTTCAGCGTGTTCGGGTCGAGCAGCATCGCCCAGACCGATTCGCGGGTGGCGGTAACCTCAGCCGAACCCGAACCGGTCAGCATCCGCTCGCCTGAGGCGCCAGTGGCGACCGGGGTCTGATCTAGCGGCTTCGACGGCGGTCGCTCTTCGCCATAGAGCCATTCGCTGACCCGGCTTGGTGACAGTGGCAGCCGGATGTCCTCGACGCCGAGCGCATCGGCGACGGCGTTGGCGATGCAGACGGGCGTCGACATGCAATTGCCCTCGCCGACGCCTTTGGCCCCGAGCGGTGTGAAGGGCGAGGGCGTCTCGTAATGAAGGATCAGCGGTTCCGGCGTCTCCATGACGGTCGGGATCAGGTAGTCGGCGAGCGTTCCGGTCAGGAAGCTTCCGTCGCCGCCATAGGCATATTCCTCGTAGAGCGCGGCGCCGACTGCCTGCGCAAAGCCGCCGCGAACTTGGCCTTCGACCATGCCAGGATGCAGGACGCGGCCGCAGTCGTGCATCGTCACATAGCGGTCGATACGCACCTGGCCGGTCTTCCGGTCGATTTCCACGCCGCAGAAGTCGAAGATGAAGCCGTGACAGAGCGACGAGTTGATGCCGTCCGCAGCCGTCGGGGCCTGAAGCTCGTCCGGTGTCCAGAAGACCGTCTCGCGGATCGTCTGGTCGGTACCTTCGGGCAGGGTGCCGGGCGCCCAGTGGCTTGCGGCTGCGACGCGTCCGAAGGAGACGGCGTTGTCCGGATTGTCGCGGTCCAGCAGCGTTCCGGCCCTGAAGTCCACGCGGTCAGGCGTGACGTTGAGCTGGCGAGCTGCGATCGTTGCAAGCCGGGCACGGATGCGGTCGGCCGCAAGTGCCGCAGCGCCCGCGACGGCGGGAGCGAAGCGGCTTGCATAATTGCCGGACGCGATCGACCAGGCGTCGCGCTCGGTGTCGAGTTCGGTATTGACGCGGACCTTATCCATGGCAAGCCCGAGCCGCTCGGCAACCACCTGAGCCAGAACGGTGCGATGACCCTGTCCCTGTGGCACGGAGGCCACCTTGACGGTGACGGAGCCGAGCGGATCGATGGCCACCGTCGCGACGGCCTGCGCGCCGTTCTTCGGCCCGGCCTTTGCCCGTTCCTCAGGCGTCAGCACGGTCGTGATGTAACCCATGTTGGAGACGCTCGGCTCGACCACCGCCGCATAGCCGATGCCGTAGAGCCGCCCTTGGGCGCGCGCTGCGTCCCGCTGACGCCGCAGCGCATCGAGGCGGCCTTCCGTCGTGGCGCGATCGAGCGCTGCCCGGTAGTCGCCCGAATCGAGCAGCCCGCCGGTCGCGGTGCGGTAAGGGAAGGCGTCCGCCGGTACGAGGTTGCGGCGAATGACGTCGAGCGGGTCAAGGAGTAGTTCGTCGCCGATCTTGTGCACCAACCGTTCAAGCGCGAAATAGATCTGCGGCCCGCCGAAACCACGGTTCAGCCCGGTCGGCGTCTTGTTGCTGAGCACGACGCGGTTGCGAATGGCGACGTTTTCGATCGCATAGGCGCCGGTCATATTGCCGTGCATGCGGTAGAGTGTTGCCGGCTCCGGCGCGCGCAGATGGGCGCCGCAGTCTTCGAGTTGATCCCAGGAAAGCGCGGTGATGCGGCCATCGGCGCTAACGGCCGCCTCCAGCGTCGTGACGCGGTTGGTCGCCGATACGGATGCCGTCAGGTGTTCGAGCCGGTCCTCGATCCATTTTACCGGCCGCGCGGAGACGCGTGCGGCAACGGCCGCGAGGATGACATAGGGAAACACGCCCTGCTTGATGCCGAAAGAGCCGCCGGAATCGGGCGGCGTGCGCAGTCGCATACGGTTGCCGGGCACGTTCAGGGCACGGGAAATCACCGCATGGATCGAGAACGGACCCTGAAAATTCGCCGTGACGTCATAGGCGTCCTCGCCTGGATCATATTCCGCGATGACGCCGTAGGTCTCGATCGGCGTGCAGGAATTGCGCGGATAGTCGATGCGGATGGAAACGCGGTGGGCGGCCGCGGCGAACGCTTTTTCCGGGTCGCCATAACGAAAGGCGCGCTCGTTGATAAGGTTGGTGCCGAGCGACGGATGCAGCACCGGTGCGTCCGCCGCGAGCGCCTTCTCGGGATCGATGACGGTGGCCAGCGTCTCGTAATCGACCTCGATCAGGTCGAGCGCGTCTTCGGCGACATAGCGGTTTTCGGCGACGACAAGGGCAACGGGCTCCCCGACATAGCGCACCCGATCGCGGGCAATCGGCCAGCATTCGACATTGGCCTTTACTCCGACCGTCATGCTGCGGGTGAGCCTTGCCACGTCCGCGCCGGTCATGACGGCAAAGACGCCGGGCAGGGCGCGGGCGGCATGCGTATTGATGGCACTGATCCCGGCATGGCCATGGGGCGAGCGCAGGATCGCCAGATGCGCGGTGTCACGCCGGACCGGCAGGTCGTCGATGTAGCGGCCGCGGCCGGTCAGAAGTCCGGCATCCTCGACACGTTCGACGGTCCGGCCGATCAGGCCTCCCGTCGTTTCCAATCTCGTCATTTTCTCCTCCCGCACCCGTTGGTGGAAGGTGCCGTGGAGCAAAGAATGGAGGTGGGTGCGCGATCAGGCGATACCGAGGCGTATCAGGTCTTACCGAGGAGTCTCAAATTCTGGGGCCGAGAGGCGGGTGACATTGCGAAAGATGCTGGGCGACGACCCGGCGTGATCGTGGAAGAAGCGTGAAAAATGCGCCGGCACGGAAAAGCCGAGCTGGTCGCCGATAGCCGCGAAGCTCTGCGGTCCGTCGGCGACGGCCGTAACCGCCCGCTCGAGCCGCTGCACGTTGAGGAACACGCGCGGCGTCACCCCCATCGATGTTTCGAAGAGCCGGAAGAAATGCGCCCGCGACAGGCCGACGTCGATCGCCAGACAGTTGAGATCGGAGATCTCGCCCGGTGTCGCCTTCATGCGCTCGACGGCCTTGCGGATGCGGAAGTCGAGCATCGGGCGCCAAGCGAGGTCACGGATCGAATTCGGTAGTGCGCGCCAGTCGGCGAAACGCTCGATAACGGCGATCATCAGTTCGCCCAGAAGCACCTCGTGGACCTCGGCGCTGTTGGGCTCGTGCACCATGGATTGCGAAAGCGCGTGCGTGCGCGAACGGATATTGGGGCTGATCGAACCCACATTGGAGGCGAAGAAGTCGGGGGCATGGCTCGTCGCCCAATTCGGCCGGAAATGGCCGAGCCACTGCGGTTCGATGTAAAGCGCAAGGATCACCGTCTTCGGACGCATCTGGTCGTGCGCATAGGCGTGCGGTTCCCAGGCGTTGATGAGAACCGCACTTTCGTCTGTCAGCGGGACGAGCCGATCGCGCACCGAAAACTGCGTGTCGGCCCCCTCGACCTTCAGCAGGACATGGCAATGCGGGTGCGCGTGCCGCACCAGGGGCCGATCCATATCCAGCAGCGCCACTCTCCCGAAGCGGCCACGTGCGATGCGCAGAGCATTCGACATCGCTTAAATATTGTTCCTTTCCCGGAAACTGCAACCCTTCAAGGGGCAAGCTCTCAAGGTCGCTGCCGGTCCGATCGCTTCCGGCCGACGAGACTGAGCGTGCGGAGAACTTCATGCGGCGCAGGCATGCGCCATACGGTCTGAAAGCACTCCACGACATTGCGCGCGGTCACGGCGAGGCCTGGAAGGGCGACCCAGGCCGGGGCAAGCCGGCCGAGGAGGGCGGTGACGGTGATGGACGCGGCGGTTTCGCCCTGGCGGAACGGCTGCTGGGCGGCAATGGCCACAAGCGGCTCGTTGGCCGCAAGCCCGATTGTGGCCTCCTGGCCAAGATCCACGGTCGCCATCGAAATTTTGCGGCCCATTGTTTCGAGGACGCGGGCTGCGGTCATTGCCGGCGTATCCCAGACGACAAAGAGGCCGGCAAGTTCCGGATGGGCTTCGGCAAGCGTCCGCGTGGTTGGTGCGACCGCCGACAGCGCCGGAAAACGCTGCACGCGCAGCGAAACGTCTGGGCGATTGACCTGCATCCATTTCACGAAAGCGATCTCGCGTTCGTTGGTCGCGAAGAAATCGGCGTCATAGCCGAGCACGCCGACCTCGGCACCCTCGCGCAGATGCGGCGACAATCCTTCGGCCGCGATCTTTCCGAGGCCGAAATTGTCCGCCGAGACCAGCGAGATATAGTCCTTGCCCGGAAGCAGGCCGGTCGGCACGTTGTCGAGCAGGACGAGCTTGATGCCGGCCGACGACACGCGCGCATGCGAGCCCGCGACTTTCGAGTTGGCGACGGGCAGCGATATGATTGCATCCGGCGCCTCGAGGATCAGGCGCTCAAGGGCTTCGATCTGCGCCTGCGGGTCGAAGGCGCAATCGACGACGTCGATGACGGCGATCCCGCAATTGCCGAGCGTGCCGACGATGCCCGAAAGCTGCTGCTTGGCCCAGTCGCTCTCAAGCGTGTGGAGCACGATCGCGACGCGGAAGCCGCCGGCGCGCGCCCGCTCCATGTCCTCGGGCAGAAGCAGAACCCGTTCGGGTGCTGCTGCGCGCTCGCCGTGAGGGCCAAGACCAGTAATCGCCATTCCATCCTCCTCACATGTCCGGCGGCCGGACACTGTCTCCCTTGATGACCGTCCGTCGGGCGATTTCGTTTTTCATCTGCAGGAACAGCGGATGCGCCTGGGGATGGCCCGACATGATCCAGTCTCGCAGCATGGGGGCTGCGAACAGGCCTTCGGTCGCGACGATGGCGGCCCCGACGAGCCCCGATGAGCTGCCCATTTGGGAGCGGATGATCTGCAGATCGCGGCTGACGAGCGGATGGCAGGCGCCGTAAATTGCCTCGCGCGCCGAGGCGAGAAGAATGTCGTTGGTCTGGGCGATCGAGCCACACAGAACGATCAGCGCCGGATTGAGCATGTTGGCGAGCGTCGCGACCACCTGGCCGATCAGCCGGCCACTCTGCGACAGGATCTCGATTGCCGCGGCATCACCCATCTGTGCGGCCTGGGCGACTTCCAGCGCCGTGATGTCGCCGCCGCGCCGCAAAAGCTCGGCGAGGACCGGGCTCGCTCCGTTCTCCGCCGCAAGCCTGCCATCCTGGGCGATGTGGTCCGATCCCGCCATTGCTTCCAGCGTGCCGGTCCTGTCGCCTATCGTCACCGGTATGGAGCCGATGAGGCCGACGGTACCTTGAGCGCCGCGAAACAGCGTCCCGTCGCTTGCCAGCCCGGCGCCGATGCGTTTGCCGACCTTCACCAGCAGCATCGTGCGCTGATTGCGTCCGGCGCCGGCGTGAAGTTCGCCCATCGTCATCGTTTCGACGCTGGAGCGAAGCCAGACTGGAGCATTGAAGGCAGCCACCAGTGTCTCGACCAGCGGAAAGCTCTCCCAACCCGGTAGGACACCAGGTGTGGCGCGCTGGAAGAGCGTCTCGCCGCCGTCGGACACGGCGCCGGGGACGGAAATGGAAATCCCGTAAAGTTGAGGATTTGACTGCCGCTCGAGAATCCAGCGGAAGAGTGTCACCAACCGTTCGGCAAGGGCTGAGACCGGCTGGGTGAGTTCGGTCGCTTCGTGATGTTCCATGAGCAGCGATCCGGCAAGATCGGCAACGCCCACGCCAAGTGCGGTCTGATCGAGCGTGGCGACAAGAATGCGTCCGCGGTCCGCCGAAAACCGCACAAGGCGCGGCGCCCGGCCACCCGTGGCGGTACCGAGCTCGCTTTCATCGACGAGGCCGAGCTCCAACAGCGTTCCGAGCCGATCAGCGACGACGGCGCGTCCAAGCTCGCTGCGCCGCTCGATCTCCTGGCGGGTGGTGGCCTGTTCGGTGCGGACGAGGTTGAGGATATCGACAAGGCTGGGTGCAGCGGTTTCGGAGACGCGCGGACGCCCTTTGCGGCGCGGATGCCCATCAGTTTGCACGCTCGCCGTCGTCGGCATGGCTCTTCCTTTCTGGCAAATTTGCCTTCCATCCCTTGATAAAGCGGCTTGTTTCGACTGGCAACATCATACTTTTGCATTAAATCAGCAAAAGATATTGCAGTTATGCGGTTAAATATTTGACATCGAATTTTCTTCGGCGTAAGACCAGCTGCAACGACGGTCACTGGGAGGAAGCGCCGATGTCGGATTTCAAGCTCGCCTATCATGCGAATTGCTGGGGCAGCCTGGGCGGGGACGCGGTCGGCGTCACGTCGATCACCAATCTCGCCTACCGGACGTTTGGCGACATGAGCTGCGCCTTTGCCGACATAGCGGAGGCGGGCTACGCGGGTGTCGAGCTTTTCGACGGCAACCTTCTCGATTTCAGCATCGAGGACATGCGTTCCCTGCTTGCCGACAACGGTCTCGCGCTTGTCGCGACCTATGCCGGTTGCAATTTCATTTTCGACGATATTCTGCCGGAGGAGCTTGCCCGGGTCGTCCGTGCTGCCGATCGCGCCGCCGAACTGGGCGCGCCGCATCTCGTCGTCGGCGGGGGTGCAAAGCGCTTCGACGGCATCCGCGAGGCGGATTATCACAAGCTGGCGGCAGCGCTCGACCGGGTGAAGGAGATCGCCGAAGCGCGGGGCCTTACCGCCCACTACCACCCCCATCTTTCGACGATTGTCGAGGGGCCGGCGGAAGTGCGCAAGATTTTCGCGCTTACCGGTATCGATTTCTGCCCGGACACGGCCCATCTCGCGGCTGCTGGCGGCGATCCGGCGGCGCTTGTCCGCGAGCATGCGGCGCGCATCTCCTATGTCCATCTGAAGGGGTTCCAGAAAGAGCCCTTCGCCTTCACACCGATAGACCGTGGCGACGTTCCAACGGACGGCATCATCGCGGCCCTTCGGGAGGCCGGCTTTTCCGGCTGGGTTTGTACCGAACTCGATTCCTGGCCTGATCCGCTTGAGGGAGCAAAGGCGAGCATGGCCTATCTTAAATCGGCCTGACGGCCGGCACCGGGGCGGGAGCCCCACTTTCGGGAGGAGAAAGTGATGATGAAAAGACGAACTCTGTTGGGCACGGCCGCCGTACTGGCGCTCGCCCTTGCCCATGCCGGATCGGCGCTGGCCGATCCGGACACCGCTCTGGCTGACCTTCAAAAGACCGTTCTGTCCAAAGGGCCCTCAGGTGAAGACCCGTCGCCCGCCTCCGATGTGACGCTGACCGAGGAGGAGTTGGCGAAGATCAAGGCGATGAACGCAACGGCTGCGATCGTCATGCACTACGGCGGCAACGACTGGTCGCGCGCTCAGATCAACGGCCTGCAAACGCAGCTTGCCGCGATGGGCATCAAGGTCCTGGCTGTGACCGACGCCGGCTTCAAGCCGGAAAAGCAGGTCTCCGACATCGAGACCATCATGGCCCAGAAGCCGAGCATAATCGTGTCGATCCCGACCGACCCGACAGCGACCGCCGGTGCCTATAGGGCAGCGGCACAGGCTGGCACCAAGCTCGTCTTCATGGACAACGTTCCGAGCGGCTTTGTGGCCGGGAAGGACTACGTTTCAGTCGTGTCGGCGGACAACTACGGCAATGGCGTCGCCGCCGCACATCTCATGGCGAAGGCGCTGAACGGGGAGGGCGATATAGGACTGGTCTTCCATGCTGCCGACTTCTTCGTGACTAAGCAGCGCTACGATGGCTTCAAGGCAACGATCGCGTCCGACTACCCCAATATCAAGATTGTGGCCGAGCAGGGTATCGGCGGACCGGACTTCTCGGGTGACGCGGAAAAGGCGGCGTCGGCCATCCTCACCTCCAACCCGGCCATCAAGGGCATTTGGGCGGTTTGGGACGTGCCAGCCGAAGGCGTGATCTCGGCAGCGCGCGTTGCCGGCCGCGACGATCTCGCTATTACCACGATCGACCTCGGCGAGAACGTGGCGATCTCGATGGCGCAGGGCGGTTTCGTCAAGGGGCTCGGCGCGCAGCGGCCCTACGACGCCGGTGTGGTCGAAGCCAAGCTTGCCGGTTATGCGCTGCTTGGTAAGCAGGCGCCCGGCTTCGTCGCACTGCCGGCTCTACCGGTGACGCGGGAGACGCTGCTCGACGGCTGGAAGGCGGTCTATTCCACCGAGGCGACGGACAACATCAAGTCAAGCCTCTCACAGTGACCGAACAGGCGCGGGGCGCGACCCCCGTGCTCCGCGCCGAACGACATGATCCGGCTTCTGCCGGCAGATGGAACGCGGCTCGCTGCAGCCGACCTCTTTCAGGAGAAAACTGATGACCAAAGTGATGAACGTCGCCATGATCGGCGGCGGCTTCATGGGCAAGGCGCATGCCATGGCCTATGCCTCCATGCCGATGTTCTTCTGGCCGGCTCCGGCCATTCCCCGCCGCAAGGTCGTCGTCGACGTGACAGACGGCATGGCGGAGGAAGCGCGCCGGCGCTACGGCTTTGAGGAAGCGTCCTCGGACTGGCGGGCCGTCGTTAATCGGCCGGACATCGACGTCGTCGATATCTGCACGCCGAACAATGTGCATGCCGAGATTGCCATCGAGGCGGCGAAGGCTGGTAAGCACATCATCTGCGAGAAGCCCCTTGCCCGCACCGTCGAAGAAGCGAGGGCGATGCGCGACGCGGTGAAGGCCGCGGGCGTCATCCACATGGTCGCCTTCAACTATCGCCGAACGCCGGCGGTGGCGCTTGCCAGGAAGTACATCGAAGAGGGACGCATCGGCCGGATCCTGAATTTCCGCGGCACCTATCTGCAGGACTGGTCGGCAGACCCGGATTCACCGCTGTCATGGCGCTTCCAGAAGAAGATCGCCGGGTCCGGCTCGGTTGGCGACATCGCTACGCATGTGGTCGATCTTGCGCACTATCTCGTCGGCCCGATCGCCGAGGTAAACGCCCTGACCACGACCTACAACAAGACGCGGCCGCTCCAGCAGGGAGGCGTCGACAAACTTGGCGCGGCGGAAAAAGCGACGGATGCCGAGCGCGGCGAGGTGGATGTCGACGACGAGGTCGTCTCGATGCTGAAATTCGAGGGCGGCGCGATCGGAAGCCTTGAAGCAACCCGCAACGCCTATGGTCGCAACAACTTCATCACCCTGGAAATTCACGGCACCAAGGGCTCGATCCACTTCAACTACGAGCGCCGCGACGAGCTGCAGGTGATGTTTGCCGACGATCCGGCAGACGCGCGTGGCTTCCGCACCGTCTACACCGGCCCGGCGCACCCCTATGGCGAGGGCCTCTGGCCGATCCCCGGTCTCGGCATCGGTTATTCGGAGACGAAGATCGTCGAGTGCTACGATTTCTTCTCGGCCATCGCGAAGAACCGGCAGCCGAGCCCTAACTTCGAAGATGGCTTTCTGACCGAACTCGTCGCCGACGCCCTTATCCGCTCCGGTGAGACGGGCCAATGGGAGAAGGTGGGATGACTGCGAGCGCCACTGCCGTCCGCATGACCGGCATTTCCAAGGCTTTCGGAGGGGTGCGCGCGCTCGACGGCGTATCCTTCGAGGTCCTGCCCGGCGAGGTGCATGCGCTGCTTGGCGGCAATGGCGCCGGCAAGTCGACGATCCTCAAGGTGCTGAACGGGGTGCATCGCCCCGACCAGGGCGCAATCGAGGTCGCCGGCGTGCCCCTGACGACGCATACGCCGGAGGCGTCCCGCGCGGCCGGCATCGCGATGAACTACCAGGAAATGAGCCTGATCCCGACCTTGACGGTCGCCCAGAACATCTTCCTGACGCGCGAATGCCGTGACAGCACGGGGTTTATCGATGACCGGGAAGCCGAGCGGCGCGCGGCGGACATTTTCGCGATGCTCGACGTCTTCGTCGATCCGAAGGCCGTGGTCGGCGATCTCGGCGCCGGCCAGAAACAGTTGACGGAGATCGCCAAGGCGATCTCGCAGGATGCCAAGGTGCTGGTTTTGGACGAACCATCGACGGCGCTTGCCGTTTCCGATGTCGAGCGGCTCTTCGTCTTCCTGCGCAAGCTGAAAGCGAAGGGGGTGGCGATCATCTATGTCAGCCACCGCATGGACGAGATCGCCCGCATCGCCGACCGCGCAACGATCCTGCGCGACGGTCGCCACGTCATCACTGCGCCGCTGAGTGAATTGCCGATCGACACGATGATCGAGCATATCGTCGGCCGGCGCTCGAAAGGGCTGTCGGACGTGGAGCGCGGCGAGGCCGTCAAGGGCGAAGTGCTGCTGGAACTCGCGAATGTTAGCGGCCTTCACAAGCCGGAGAACATTTCCCTGACGCTGCATCGCGGCGAAATCCTGGGGCTCGCGGGACTGCTCGGCTCGGGCCGTTCGTCGCTTGCGCGGGTGATCGCCGGCATCGACCCGGCCGTCAAGGGCGAGATATGCATCAAGGGCCGCGCCGTCGCGATCCGTAAGCCGGGCGACGCGATTGCCGCGGGTGTCGCGCTGGTGCCGGAAGCGCGTGCCACGCAGGGCATCATCCCCGCCCATTCGGTTGCCTCCAACATGATCCTCGCCGTCATCGATCGGCTTTCCACGGTCGGCCTCGTTGATGCGAAGGCTGCAAACGACCTGACCGACACACAAATTAAGCGCCTGGGCGTGAAAACGGCGAGCCGTGACCACGCCGTCTCGACGCTTTCGGGCGGCAACCAGCAGAAGGTGGTTATAGGTAAGTGGCTCGCCACCAATCCGGACATCCTCATCCTCGACGAGCCGACGGCAGGCATCGATATCGGTTCGAAGTCCGAGATCATCCGTCTGGTTCGCGAGCTTGCCGCCGCCGGCAAGGGCATCATCATGATCTCGTCCGAACTCTCCGAGCTTTTGACCGCCTGCGATCGCATTCTCGTCATGTCCGAGGGACGCGTGCACCAGGATCTGGCGCGCGAGGCGCTGGAAGACCCGTCGGTACCCGCTGATGACCTTGCCCACCGTCTCCAGGCGGCCGAACAGCGGCTGCAAATCGAAATCCAGAAAGCCCTTGCGGTTCAAGAGGTATCCAATGGCTAACGCCTTCTTCGCCAACTGGCGCCAGAACATCATCTATATCGGCTTCGTCGCAGTCTTCCTCGTCTTCGCAGTGACTTTGGCCGACAAGGGGTTTCTCAATCCCAACAACCTGCTCAACATCGTGCGGCAGACGGCGATGATCGCCGTCATGGCGATCGCCATGACCTTCGTGCTGTCGGCGGGTGAGATCGACCTTTCGGTCGGCGCGGTCGCGGGCCTTTCGACCGTCACCGTGGCCATGGCAATAGCGGCAGGCGGGCCGATCGTCGGCGTCGGGGCCGGCATCGCCACGGGCCTTGCGGTCGGCATGTTCAACGGATGGCTGACCACCCGCATTGGCATTCCCTCGTTCCTCACCACGCTTGCCATGATGGGTATCGCCAAGGGCGTCGCCATGTGGATATCCGCGACGGCGGCGGTACCGATCCTGTCGCCCGGCTATTCCTGGCTCTTCGGCGGTGGCAATCTCGGGCCGGTGCCGGTGCTGCTATTCTGGATGGCGGTGCTCGGCGGCATCGGCCATATCGCGCTGCGGCGCTCGGGCTTCGGCCGGCGGGTGCTGGCGACCGGCGGCGGCGAGACGGCGGCGCACTATTCCGGCATCGACACGAAGGCGATCAAGTTCAAGGTGCTGGTCATCTCTTCGCTCGCGGCAGCGCTCGCCGGCATGCTCTATGCGGGGCGTCTGCAATCTGGCCGCTTCCAGCTTGGCGAGGGCGACGAACTCTCCGTCATCGCGGCTGCGGTGCTCGGTGGCACGAGCCTCTTCGGCGGCAAGGGAACGGTGATCGGCACCATCGTCGGCGCCCTGATGATCGGCCTCATCAACAACGGTCTCATTCTGATGGGGCTCGAATTCAGCCAGCAACTGATCGCCCGCGGCGGCATCATCATTCTTGCCGTCGCGCTCAGCCAGAAGCGGAGCTGATGCCATGATCGTTTCGCTCATTGCAACGCTGACAGCCCGACCGGAAACGCGAGAAGAGCTTTTCCGCCTTCTCGTCGATCAGGTCGAGCCAACCCGGGACGAAAATGGCTGCATTGACTACAACCTTCACGTCGATGCCATGGATCCCCACGTCTTCATGTTCTACGAGAATTGGAAGAGCCAGGCGGATCTCGACGCGCACATGGAAATGCAGCACCTGAAGCCGCTGCTAAGCCAGATCGACCGCCTGCTGGCAAAACCGATCGACATACGGCGGTTGCTTCAGGCGGAGCCCACGGGTAACGGGCGATCGGACTGCGCCTGACGAGGACGGCTATCAGCGCTGCCGGCGAAACGGCTTGGTCGGTCCCCATTCGACTAATCTCCGACACAGGCGCTCATCGATTGTCTTGCGATGCGTCGATAGCCCTCCGCAAAGTCTCCGCAAGTTGTCGTCGGGTATAGGGTTTTGCAAGCGGCCGGAATGGCGACGTGGTGCCGATGCGTTCGACATCCGCGTAGCCAGTGGCCAGGACAACCGGGACGTTCGGATAGAGCCTCATGATCTTGGCCGCCATAGCGTCGCCGTCAATTGGGCCGGGCATGACCACATCGGAGAAAACCAAATCGAACGGTCCGTCCGCTTTGAGTATCTGCAACGCTTGCGTTGCGTCGTCCGCGCATGTGACGGAATAGCCAAGCGAAACGAGTGTGCCCGCGGCGAATTCACGGACCATTGGATCATCCTCCACGACGAGAATGCGCTCACTGCCACCTTCCAGCACTCCGTTCGAGATGGGCTCCGCGGTTATTTCCGTAGACGCCAGTCGAGGAAAGGACAGGAAAATGGTTGTTCCCTTGCCCGGTTCTGATTCAATTTCGATCCGGCCCCCTGATTGCCGCACGAACCCATACACCATGCTGAGACCCAATCCGCTGCCTTTGCCGAAGGGCTTCGTCGTGAAGAACGGCTCGAAGGCCTTTGCCCGCGTCTCCGCATCCATTCCGAAGCCGTTGTCGGAGAATAGGATCACCGCGTCGTCATCATTTAGCGTCGTCGAGATTGTCACCGTACCGCCATCCGGCATTGCATCGCGTGCGTTGATGCAGAGGTTCATGATGGACGCTTCCAGTTGTGCAGCATCCGCTCTGACGTGACCTGCCGCCGGATCAAGTGCGAGGTGCAGGATGACGGTTTCGCCGAGAGCCGTCGACAGCAATCCCTCCATGGCCCGGATTGTCCTGTTGATGTTCAGGGACGCCGGCTCTAGGGGTTGCCGTCCCGCGAAGGTGAGTAGCTGGCGTGTGAGGGCGGCGCCTTGCCGCGAGGCCTTGTGGTTCAACTGTGCGATTGCAGAAAGTCGCGGATCGGCAACTTCGTCGGCCAGCGTCTCGGCTGTCCCGATGATGACCGTCAACAGGTTGTTGAAGTCATGGGCGACGCCGCCCGTCAGTTGGCCTATGGCTTCAAGCCGCTGTGCCTGCAGCCGTTTTGCCTCGTTCAGCCGTGTCTCGGTGACATCGCGGACACCACCGACCATTCGGGTTGCCATGCCTGCGGCGTTGCGGATGATGTGCCCCTGATCGAGAACCTCGGCATAGGTCCCCGTTCCCCGACGGAAGCGGTATTCTTCCAGCCACGTGTCGACCTCATCTTCGATCGCGGCAAGCACGGTGGACACGACACGTTCGCGGTCGTCCGGGTGGATCTTGGATGCCCATTCCCGAAAACCATCCTCGATCGGCACGTCGTCGTGCCCGAAGACGGATTTGATGTTGCTGTTCCATTGCACACGGCCGGTCGCAATGTCCCAGTCCCAGACCGCGTCCGTCGTCATCATGGCGACAATTGCGAAGCGTTCCTCGCTTTCCGTCAGCCGTTCCGCCGCTCGCTTTTTTTCGGTGATGTCGCGACCGGTTGCGACGAAATGGCTCGCGCGTCCATCGGAACCGACAATGGGTGCGATGCTCATGTCCACCCAGTATTCGCGGCCGTCCTTGGCGTAGTTCAGAAGTTCGGCCCGAATCGCCCTTGACCGCGTGATCGCGCGGTCAATCGCTTCAATGGTGGCGAGTTCGGTGCCGTGACCCTGCAGAAAGCCGGGAGATCGGCCGAGTGCGTCAGGCCGTGAATAGCCGGTGATCCTGATGAAGGCGTCGTTGACGTAGACGATCGTTTGCCTGCCTCCGGGCTGCGATGCTGCCTTTGTGACTATAACGAAGTCGTCGATTCTCGAGATCGCCATTTCCAGCAGATGCAAGTGCTGGTCGGCAGCATGCCGCTTCGTCACATCCCGGAAATAGACGGTCAGCCCTCCCGGCCCCGGATAGGCGGTGACCGAGAACCATGCGTTCAGGGACTCGTAAAATACTTCGAAATCGGCTGTCTCGCTTTCGCGGACGGCACGCTCGTAGTGCTGCCGGATGATCCCCGAGGATGCCTCCGGGAACTCCTGCCAGATCAGGCGGCCCATAAGCGCCGATCGCGGGCGCGCGAGCAGACGTTCGGCCTGACGGTTGAGGTAGGTGAAGCGCCAATCGGTATCAAGCTGGAAAAACGCATCGCTTATGTTCTCCATCGACTCGGCCAAGCGCCGCTCAAGATCCCTGGCGGTATTCTCCAGCCGCTTGCGCTCATCGATATCCTGGAGGGCGCCCTGTATTCGGAAGATTTGGCCCATGTCGTCGCGGATCGCCACGCCGATTGCGCGAACCCATTTCCGCCGACCTGTGCCATCAATGATCTTCACCTCGATATCGTAGGGCAGACCGGTGGCAACGCAGGCTTCGAAATGCCGAGTGATCGCATCTCGCCACTCCGGCGCAAAATAGCCGATCCCCTCCTCGAAGGCGATTGTCTTGCCCCTTGGTCTCTCGTGGATCGCCCAGGTTTCATCCGCCAATTCGATTCTCCGATCGGGCAGGTGCACCACCCATCCACCGAGCTTCGCGGCCTTGCCGGCGATCTCGATAAGAGCCTGGTTTCCATAGAGATCTTGCGACTGTCGGCGAGCGTCGCGAGGTACGACCCGATCTTGATGGAGTCGCCAAGCGATGATCAGCGTTGCGCCGACGACCCAGAGCCATGCAGTTGTCGGGAGCCAGGCGACGATGAAAGCGGAGATGCCGCCGACCAGAACCCCAGCGGAAAACCGATCCGTCGCACATTGCCTGAGACCGGTCCCCAGGATGCGAAAGCCATTGCCAGCATTTGCGTTTCCCCGTCGCATGATTTGCGTCGTCCTCAGCCGCCGTTGATTTCAACCTCGATAGTCTCAAGCGATGCCGCAATCCACGAGAGATCGCTTAGTTTTACCTTATTTAAATTTGGCGCCGCGGTCGCTTAACGGTGCGCCGGTTTAATCGATGCATCCAACTGCCGCGTTCCTGCCTTCCGATGGGGTGGGACCTCGGCAAGCATCGAGGTCACCCTGTGAAAACCACAAAGAGAACGACCTATCTGAGCCGTGTCGAATCCGACTACTTCAGCCGTCAATGGTGCTGCCGAAGCGTCACGCTTTTCTGCAATCTGCTCTTCACCGGAAAATGGATGCGCAAGACGCAGATCGTACGCTGTCTCGTTGTGGAGATCAGCGAGGGTGGGGCGACCGTGCGCATAGGAAAGTCGTTGATTCCAGATCACGCTTACCTTGTTTTCGGTAAGTTTGACGTCGTGGTCGGCAGCATCGTCGTTCAGCGCGATCCGGGGCACCTGCATCTTTGCTTTGTAAAACAGTTGAGACCGGACTTCGTCAATCGGCTGGCACACATGAGCTCCCCGTTTGCCACCTTGGAAAGTCTCAATCCGAGAACCATATAAGTTGGCGAAAATGTGCAGCCAATGCTGCGCCCAATGCCATCCTCGCTCTATGGCGCGCAGGAAAGGGGCTTGGGCCACCCCGCCAAACAATCGAAGAGACTATGAACATAATGATCATCGAAGATCAGCGAGACGTCGTTGATATGTTGCGGCTGAACTGGTCGGATTCTCGGGACCGGCTGGATTGCCTTGCATCCGTGAGGCAAGCGAACCGCTTCATTCATTCAAACGAGCTCGCTGCCTATGACTGCATCCTCATCGACATCAACCTGACAGATGGTAGCGGCCTGGAAGTGCTTCGTGAGGCGCGCTCACGCTCCGACGTCCCGATCGTCATGATCTCGGGCGCTGGAGACGCCGATAGCCGGGCGGACGCCATCAGTGTCGGTGCAGACGACTATGTGATGAAGCCGTTCAGCGTGAAGGAACTGCGCGCCCGGGTCCATCGCCTGCACGAGGCGCGGATGGGCCGCAGGGCTTTGCGGCGGAGTGTCGCTTTCAAGATTGGCAATATCGATTGCGACATCGGACGCCTGTCGATGGATTTCGACGGCGCCAGTCAGCCGCTGACCGCACTCGAAGGAAGGATACTGCAGGTCCTTTTCAACAGTGTGGGAGAAGACTGCTCAAAGTCGTGCATTGCACGCCAGGCGCTCTTTCGTGAACACGACCCGCGCGACAAGACGATCGACGTCTACATCAACAGGCTGCGCGGCAAACTTGCGGAACTGGATGCCGCGAGCGGTGACGTCATCAAGACGATCCGCGGCGTGGGCTATCGCCTGAGCGAAATCCAACAACGGTCAGAGTAGAAGAGCCATATGCTTGAGTGTGTTGATCGTCATGTGCTCTCCGCGGAAGCGGTTGGTCCCGAAGGAACTCCGCCAGACGAAGCGGCTCGCCTCAAACGTCTGAGAGAACTGTCCAGTGTGTCCTCCGGCCCGGATCCGGTGCTCGATGCACTGGTCGATGCCGCCTGCCTTGCGGCCGATACGCCGATCGGCCTCATCACCTTGCTTGATGGTGAACGTCAATGGTTCAAGTCGAAGCGGGGCATCGACGGGGACGGGTCCCGCAGAGCGGACGCTTTCTGCGATTACACAATCCAGTCGTCGCGGCCATTTGTGGTGCCGGATGCAGCTCGCGATGCCCGCTTTGCCGAAAACCCTTTCGTCACCGGAGGTGCAAGGATCCGCTTTTATGCCGGGGTGCCGTTGGAGATCGAGCCTGGGATTCGGCTCGGCTCGCTCTGCGTTCTCGATCAGGTGCCGCGGCGGCTCGGGACCGACGTGCGCGGCTTGCTGGCTCGGCTGGCGCGTTGCGCCGCGGAGCGCCTCCTGCAATCTGAAGACCGGTATCTGTTGTCCCGGCTCGACTCTGCACGGCTCAATCGCGCGAAAGGGGAGAGGGCGGCGCTGGCCCTCGCGGAACAGGCGCTGGCGGAGGGTCTCTTCACGCTCCACTATCAGCCGAAGATTGCGCTCGATACAGGAAGGCGGGTCGGCTTTGAGGCGCTTCTGAGGCTACAGAAGCCCGATGGATCGGTAATCGGTCCGGCTGCCTTTTCAGCGGCGCTGGACGATCCGGCACTCTCCAGGCGTATTGGCAGTTTTGTGATGGAGTGCGCCGTCGCACAAGCCAGGGCATGGGAGATGGCCGGCGTCGATTTCGGGCACATCGCGATCAACGTCTCATCGTCGCAGTTCATCGCGCTTCCGGGTGGCCGCTGCCTTGTTGACGAAATCCTGGGAGCGACGCGGTCGGCAGGACTGTCGTCTCGCCGTATCCAGATCGAGGTCACGGAAGGTGTCATGCTTTCGCAGCAGGGCGACGATATCGGCACGCAGCTTGAAGCGCTGCGCGCGGCCGGTTTTATCGTGGCTTTTGACGATTTCGGTACCGGCTTTGCATCACTCGTCCACTTGAAGGAATTTGCATATGACCAGATCAAGATCGACGGTTGTTTCGTGCGCGCGATGACCGGCTCGAGGGCCGACCATGCTATTGTGAAGGCCATAATTGATATGGCGAATGCATTGGGAAAGCAGGTCGTCGCCGAGGGTGTTGAAACGGTGACAGAACTCCGTGCACTGCAAGAGCTTGGCTGCCAATATGGCCAGGGGTTTCTTTTCGGTCGGCCCAACAGCGTACCTGCCTTACAATTTTCTTCCGGTCTGGCTTGGCAGCATGATCCAGTTGGCGAAGAGCCCGTTCGTCTCCGTCTGTAGTATGGTTTCCATTCACCAATCGTTCCTCCCCCGAGCGTGTAAATCACTGAGTAGCGTTTTTCGTTTCGTCCTGTGGATGTTCGGTCCCCGTTCCGAAAGCTTGCGCTGATCGCTAAAAAACCGAGCGCACCGTGTTTGCCGCCGATGCGGTGAGCCCGCTGACTCGAAATCCCTTGGTCCGGCATCTCCGTCTAGCGTTTCCGCGGCGCTCCTCTCTCGATCGCGAGCCGTACCTACTCCACGTGACACACTTGGTCGAAGAGGCCATGTCCACGCCACTCGTGTCATGCATGAGGGCAATCGTCGTGATGGCTGGTTCTATTTTTTGGACCCGCCGAGGCGCCTGAAGCCTACGGCGGGTCTTGCCACAGCCATGGGGCTGGAGATCGTCCTATGCAGCCTTTCTGGCGGACGTTCCCTTGTTGATGGCTGTCACCGCCAGATTGGTGAGTTTGTTGTTGGTCGCCTTTTCCTGGTCAAGGATCTCGGAAAGGAGCCTGTGCGCCTCATCGTGCCCAAGATCTTTCGCCCATTCGCGAAGCGACCCGTAACGCGCGATTTCGTAGTGTTCCACGGCCTGGCAGGCGGCCAGCAGACCTGCGTCGAGCGCAGCTCCTTTCGCCTCCGACATCAGTCCGTCGGCTTCCTTGAGCAACCCCTCGATAGCGTCGCACTTTTCTCCGGCGGACTTTGTCCCGATGGACTTGAACACCTGATCGAGCTTCTTGATCTGGTCCTTGGTTTCGGAAAGATGCTCCTCCGCCGCCTTTTTCAGCTCCGCGCTCCTGGCGGCTTTGGCGACTTTTGGGAGTGCCTTGGTTATGGCGTTTTCTGCGTAATAGACGTCTTGAAGCGTATGTTCGAACAGTTCGGCAAGCGAGTTCATTCTGACTCTCCTTCATGAATGATTGCCACAGAAAAAGCGATCGGTGCGCTTTTCGTTCCAAAGGAAGAGTCACTTTTGCCTTTTGCTCCGGCTCGCAGTTATTCCTTCTTGAATGGTGATCAGCGCTGGTATCCGCTCGTTGAAGTCCCGGTGCGGGGCAGATGACGCGCGCCGAACAACACTTCAAATGTGCCCGAAGGATTGCAGTCGCATGTTCTTCCGTCCTCACGCGCTGTCGTAGGCTATCCAGGCGGGAGCCTTCTGGCTGCAGACAGAACCTTACCGGGTGAAGATCGGCGCCGTCGGAGAAGTTCTAAAGCATCAAGCAGAGGCTCGACCCCACGACCCCGGGAGTGAAGAAGCGCCGCACGCCGGGCCTCGCTACGGATCGACGTCGGTCGAGAATTCATGGTTCCATCCAGTTTGCAGGGTGGCATTGACTTCGCACACGACGCCTTCCGGACGATAGGTGATGTCGACCTCTCCGTTCAATTCGGCCGCCAGAAGACTTTTGATCAGGCGTGAGCCAAAACCGGTACGCGACGGCTGCGCCACTGCTGGGCCGCCGGTCTCCTGCCAGCGCAATGTCAGTCTGCCCGGCACATCAGGATATAGCGACCAAGTAATGTAAACGCGGCCCTCAGCGGTAGACAGCGCACCGTACTTGGCGGCATTCGTCGCCAGTTCGTGCAGAGCAAGGGAGAGTGACAACACTGCCCTTGGAGGCATTTGGACGATTGGCCCCGAAATATCGAAACGCTCCGGGGGGAAGGGCGCAATAGACTGATCGATAACCGCGCGCAGTTCGGCCTGTTCCCAGGTACCCCGCATCAGGAGATCGTGTGCCCTTGCCATGGAACCGAGCCGGGCCTCAAAATCTTTGACTTCTGATCCGTCTGTCGCGTCACGACCGAGCGTTTGGCGGGCGATTGCAAGGACTGTCGCAAAGAGGTTCTTGACGCGATGGTTCAGCTCGCCGACCAGGACGGTCTGAAGGCGCTCGTTCTCTTTGCGTTCCGTGATGTCGTGCGCGAGCTTTGACGCCCCGACTATGCTGCCATAAGCATCGTGGATCGGCGATACGCTGAGCAGAACATCGACACTTCGACCATCCTTGCGAAGCCGCTTTGTCTCGTAGGGCTCGACCTTCAGCCCGGCATTGACTTGACGCAAGATGGCAGGTTCTTCGTCAGCCCGATCCTTCGGTACCAGCGTCATGATGGATCTGCCGACAATTTCGTCTGCCGAGTAGCCGTAGAGTCTTTCTGCGCCACCGTTCCAGCTTGTAATTTTCATCTGTAGGTCGATGCCGAGGATTGCGTCATTGGATGAAGCAATGATTGCGGCCAGATGACGCTCAACTTCCTGGGCGCGCTTGCGCTCACTGATATCGACGATGACGGCGGCCGCCCGTTGTATTCGGCCGAACTTGTCGCGCAGCGCCGAAACCGAGCTGGTTACCCAGACAAGCCCACCGTGCTTGCGGACATAGCGTACTTCCATGTCATAGCTTTGTCCGATCTCCGCCATTTCTTTGAACAGACGGTTGTTTTCAGCCGCATCTCCCGGATAAATGATGTCATCTATCTTCAGGGTCAGAAGCTCGGATTCACTATAACCGACGATTTGGCAGAGGCGGTTGTTGACCAGGAGGAAGCGACCTTCAAGGTCGGTCTGGGCGATACCGGCGGCAGATTGCGAGAAGATTGCCCGAAGTTGCTGCTCGCTCGCCTGCAAGGCGGCCTCAAACCTGACCTGTTCAGTCGTTTCGTTAACGATACAAAAAACACCTCGTACACGCCTTTCCTCGTCCCGGATTGGGGAATAGGAGATGTCGAAATAGACGGTTTCTGGATAGCCGTGACGCTCAATGTAAAACGGCCGGTTCTTTGCGACGACCGTCTCGCCGTCATTCAGAACCTTTCGAAGAAGAGGTTCAAGGTCGCTCCAGAGCTCACCCCAGTTTTCGCGAGCCGGACGGCCCAGCGCGCGAGGATGTTTGTCTCCAATCGTCGGCGCATAAGCGTCATTGTAGAGTGCGATGAAGCCTTCCCCCCAAAGCATTACAATCTGGGCTTGAGAGGGCAACATGATATCGATCGCAGCGTGCAGGCACGCTGGCCACTGTCCCATCGGTCCGAGGGGGCTATCTTTCCATTTATAGGCCAGGATCCGTCGGCTCATCTCGTCGGATGAAACGGGGGTGTCGGTGCTGTGCAGTTTTTGATCTCCTCGCAAATGCTCCAAAAACTTCAACCCTTTGAGAAACATGCGTCAATAGGTGACGCGGCTGTTTGGCGAATTTGTAGTCCTTGGCTTAAGCCAGATCGATCACCGTCGAAGCTTGGTAACCAGGCTCGACGGAGGATGGAGACGTTCCATTCCCGAAAGTACGGCTTCTATGTACGAGAGAGCGTTCTTCAATCCGTGCATGGTGTAAGGCTTCTCTATCGCGCCAAGTGCACCCGCAAAGTCATCTGGAATGCGTTTGAGATTTCCCGAAACGAAGACATAGGGAATGTTCATCGAAGCCACATAGCGCCCGACGTCTACCCCAGTTGGACCATCACGCAGATGGATATCGACGAACGCGAAGTCGGGCTTTTCTAGGTCCACCAGAGCCAGCGCTTCAGGCATGTCAGTGGCAACGCCGACTACGCGATGCCCGCCTGCCTCTACCTCGCTTTCCAATCCCAGAGCGAGCAAGGCTTCGTCTTCAACAATGAGGATTTTCAAGGGTCTTTCCTTCTAGTCTTCCGCTAGGGTGACACGGACCTCAGTTTGATTTCCGTCGACATGGCGTTCGATTATCGCGTTGAGCTGACGGATCGAAGCATCCACCAACGCCCGACTGAAAGTTTCGTCTTCTCTGTCGAACTGGATTTGAGTGAGGGTGTCTGCGACCCGAATAAGAAAATGTCCGTTGATCCTGCGGATCTCCAGATGTATTTGGCCGCCTTCACCTAGTCCCCGCCGGAAGGCATCTCCGACAAGCTCGTTAATAATGAGGGCGAAAGGCGTTGCTTTGGCAGCGGGAACTACGACTGGGGCTGAGGTCCATGGTGAGGAGAATATCGGGTCGTTTCAATGACTCAACGATATTGGTTACCAACTCTTGGCCGAAATCGGCGTCATTGAGAAGCTTGCGCTGAACTGTGTTCAGAGCCTCAACCCGGTTGAGTACGGATTTGAGCGTACGTTCCACCGTGCTGTCCGTCGTCATCCGCAACTGCAGCTTAATGATCGTTGCGATCGTCAGAAGATTGTTCTTAACTAGGTGGTCTACCTCGTGAACGAGGCTGGTCTTCGTCGCGAGGGCGTCCCTCAATTCTGCTGTGCGGCTGGCAACTTCCCGCTCGGCGTCCTGCCGCGCCCTGGCCAAATCGGCTTCCCTGTTCTTGATGCTTGTGAAATCGAGCTGCGAGGCGAAAAAGTAGATGACCGCGCCCTCTTGATTGCGGACCGGACTGACAAACAGCGCGTTCCAAAACGTGCTCCCGTCCTTACGGTAGTTCAGGACATCGACGGCGATATCGCGCTCTTGGGCGACAGCATGCCTGATCCTAGTGACCGCCTTCCTGTCGGTATCAGGCCCCTGGAGCAGACGACAGTTTTGACCCACCAACTCGAACGGACTATACCCCGTGAGTTGAGAGAAGGCGCGGTTTGAAAAAATGATCGGATTGTCGTGCTGGCGTTGATCGGTGATCAACATAGGCATGCGCGTGGCCTTGAAGGCTGCCGCGAAAGGATCTTCGGGTGGATGCGACGACAGCAACCGTTCTCCAGCATCACGCGCGTCGCGAAGTTGGTTTTCATCGACCATAATGTTTTTCAAATCGGCCCTCACTGGCCGATCCTCTTTGGCTCGTTATTGGCAAGACAAAATCTAGCCGCGAGCCCTCAGCTTTCAAGATCGCTCGCATAAGACCATGTGGCGAACGGGCTCTGGAGTACCCAGGCTTGTGCAGATTCGTTTCTCGAGCGTTGTTCTCGGGCCCGACTCGAGCCGGCGCTATTTGCGCGGGATAAGCGCGAGCTGAGCGGTGAACACGGTGCCCCCTTGAAACTTGTACTCGAACGAACCGCGCAACTGGCCCATCACACCGCGAATGAGTCGGCTTCCCATACCTCTGCGCACATCATCAGGGTTGAACCCGACGCCGTCGTCGGCAATCACTAAAGTGGCCCCGAGATCGCCATGCCTCCGAAGGCTGATCGTCAAGGTCCCCTGTCGTCCGTCTGGATAGGCGTATTTGAGGCTATTGGTGACCACTTCAGTCACCAGTAGTGCTACGGGCGTGGCCTGATCCGGATCCAGATAGAAGTCCTCTATGTCGTAGCGTGCGGCCACGTTGTCGCTATAGGCGCTGATCAGCTTGTCGACGATCGAGGGTATGAGATTGTTCGCTCCTATGGCGCTGAACTGGTCGCGTCCGTAGATCTGCTCGTGGACGGCTATCATGGCGCCGATGCGGTCAAACAATAATTTTTGAGCGTCCGCTGGTAGTTGATGCATGCGAATAACGCTCTGGACGCCTTGAAAGTTGTTTTTGACACGATGGTGGATTTCTCGAAGCAACAATCTGTTGTCTTCCAGAGCGTCCTCCAAACGTGCCGATTTTTCTGCGTCGCGCTTCCCCACGTATCGAATCCAGCCCCATGCAGCGAGCGACGAGATTGAAGCCAAGACCAAAACGGCTGCTGCAATGAAGAGGTCACTCCGAAAAGGTGCCAAGCCAGCTTCGTAGCCTGCGGACGCGAGCGCGACTATTCCTGTTAGCGACCCTACCGGGACATGTTTGTCTCTGAACTGAAAAGGCTCACCAGATCCTGAACCGGACGTCGCGTGAGGTGAACATGGCTATAGAGACTGTCGGAGTTGTCGGCGCAGGGCACATGGGCAGCGGCATCGCGTGTGCGCTTGCCCTGGCGGGGTTCCCTGTCACATTGATGGATGTCGATGCGCAAGCCCTCGTTTGCGCTGCGGAAAGCGTTGAAGCGCAGATCGACGAAATGATCGCGCGCGGGGATGTCGAACCTGCCGAGAAGGCGGCCGCCATGGCTCGCCTGGTATCAACCACGGACCTGAGAGATCTTGGTAGCCGTGATCTCATCATAGAGGCGGCGTCGGAGATTGAAGCCGTCAAGCATCGCATCTTCGTCGACTTGACGCCCTACCTGAGCCCAGACGCAATTCTCACCTCAAACACGTCTTCGTTCTCGGTCACGCGTATGGCTGGTGTAACCGATCGGCCGGAGCAGTTCATGGGGTTGCACTTCATGAATCCGGCCCCGTCGATGCCACTTGTGGAACTGATCCGCGGCATCGCGACCAGCAAGGAAACATTCGACGCTGTCGATGCTGTCATCAAGCGCCTCGGCAAGACCGCTGTCGTCGTCGAAGACTATCCGGGTTTTACCGTTCACCGGATTCTCATCCCGATGATCAATGAAGCGGTCTATGCTCTCCACGAGGGGGTAGGCTCGGTTCTGGATATCGACAACAGCATGCGGTTCGGGGCCAATCACCCAATGGGGCCGCTCGAGCTTGCCGATTTTATCGGCCTGGACACCTGCCTCTCCATCATGACGTCGCTTCGCAATGGGCTTGCAGACAGCAAGTATCGACCCTGTCCTTTGCTGGTGAAATACGTTGAAGCCGGCTGGCTTGGACGGAAAACAGGCAGAGGCTTTTACGACTATCGCGGTGAACCGCCAGTGCCAAGCCGTTGAGATAAGCTGCTTGAGGACGATGTCGGGTCGCCAGTTATCTCAGCGAAGCGCTCCGTGACGTTATAGCGCGATAAACAAATGGGGCGTCTCTCCAGGATGCTGCTGCCTGGGACTCACTCCGCTCGATGGCCCCTCGATCTCTGGCCATCTGTAAAGATCCAAGCGCCCCTCAGCCAACGGTCGCGCCGCCGTGATCCTCCAATTTTCGAACCCAAATCACTCGGCTGCCGCGCGCTTCATTTATAACGATCCACAAGACGCCCCTAAAATTAGAGGGAACAAATGTAGTCAGGTAGTAGAACGAAATCGCAACCTGCCAGCAGTATCCCCGACGTCAGCCACAACAAAAAGTCGAGTAAATGAAGAAGGAATAGCGGCTCTAGAATCCCCGTGCAGCGCTCTCGTCACCCTATTTTTGCGGAAGCGTACCGGAATCGGGAGAACAGTCCTTTCTCCCCCGCGCCGTAACCGCTAGGTATATGAGCATTCTCTGTTGCAATTACTTCCCTGCCTCCAGTGAACCATCTGGACCCACGCTCGCCCCGCCGCGGTGGCGGGGAATTTTTTTTCGGGCCGCAGGAATGCGATGTCCGGATTACCAGCGCCGGCCATCCCGCAGCCGTCAACCGAGGTTGGTGGTGATCTGCGCGGCCACCGCCGCCTGGATTTTCACGAGGTTAGCGACGGTTTCAGGAGAAGCGATCGAAAACCGCATGCCCGCAGCCTTGACGCTCACAGACAGCAAGCCGATTTCGACGAGTTTATGGAGATGTTTGTAGACCATTCCTGCCGGAAGTCCGACTGCCGCTGCAAGCCTCCCGGCAGACAGTTGCCGATTGGATAGAACAGCCAGGAGCAGCAGACGTTTTGGGTGCGCGATAGCCTGCAGAAATTTCGCTGCTTCCAGCGCTTGCTGTTCATTCAGTTCGGCGGGCACGGTCGAAGCCATAAGTTCTCACTGCGCGTTGGGCGGCGGTGGTTGACCGTCCCTTAAACTGTGAACACAAACCGGTCTCTATTGGCGGTTTCGTAGTGGCTCGATAGCGTCAGGGACCGGCCGATCGACTATTGAGCACCAGAAACCAACAGGGGGATGGGCAGGACAGTCTGGCCTTCATCAAGGATGTCGAACGTGTGCCGTCCGTCTTCGTCGATGTTGACTGAGTAGCTGAGGCGATCACGAACATGGTTTTGTTCGTCGAACGTCAGCACCGTCGGCTTCAATGAAGTGAGCTGACTTTCGTCCAGATAGACCGAGTTGCAGATAATGATTTGGTCGCCAGGCTGGCAGGTGCGCGCCGCGGCTCCATTGAGGATACAGCACCTGGAGCCGCGTTCACCCAAAATGACATAGGTGGAAATTCGGGCCCCCGAGTTCTTGTTCCAGATTTCGACAAACTCCATTGGCAAGATGCCGGCTTGCTCGCAATGATCGGGGTCCAAAGTGATCGACCCATGATAGTTGAGATTGGCCTCTGTACGTAAATGCCATGCAATTTGCCTGCGACCAGCCTTCTCATCGTTTCCCTCAACGTCGTTCGGATGCTGCTCACTAGAGCACGGGCCCAGAGCGGGAAAGGGCCAATCGGGCGCGTTGTGTTGACAATCGAACTTCAATCGGTTGAAAACGGGCAAAACTTAACGAGGAAGTACCGATGGCCGAAGAAAACATAGCGGCAGTGTCTATGGCAGACGAGGATGCTCCCGCGACGCCGGCAGAGCGCAATAAGCGAACAGCGCCGAAAAGCCAAAAAGCCGGCACGGACTCGCCCCGGACACTGTCAAAGGCCTCGACGGCAAAGGCGACCGGGAAGACACGTTTGAGCGCGGAGGAAAAGCTAACGAAGCTCGCGTTCATCGAAGCGCAGGTTGCCGGCGCGAGCACGCTGAAAGATGCGGTCAGAAGCGCGGGAATATCAGAGCAGACCTACTATAACTGGAAGAATAGTGTGAAGCCGGATCGGGAGCCCAACGGCGACATTCTATCGGTCTCAGACGGCTTTGCGGAACTATTGGAAGTTGAGGCAGAAAACCAGACACTGCGTAAGCTTCTATCCGAAAAGTTGCGCGCTGAAAACGCTGACCTGCGCAAGAAACTTGGATTGGATTGAGAGCGGCTATGCGCTGCAGGACCCTATCGTCCAAGCGGGCTGTCTCGCCGCCCGAAGACGATGGCACGCCTGTGGGTTAGTTGAAACGTCAAGTTCCGCGTTGTATTGGAGCCGAAAGAGGTTGCGGCAGAGAAGCCTTGAGGTGCAAACCATGAAGCCATCACAACCCAGATTCACCGTTGAGTACAAATCCGGCCGGCGCCAGCCAAAGACGCAAGCGATCTCGATTTGGGGCAATGTGGATCTCCAGGCGCTTGCCCGCGAGGTTGAAGACCAATCGTCGCATTTGTTCGGCGCCAACCGGCCTGCCGTTCAAGAGGCCACAACCCCCTCGGCTGCCTCAAGCGAGCCAGTCGCGGCGCGCGAACTCGTCGTTGAAGAAATCGCTCTTGAGGCGCATTCAGTTGATCCAGTAGTGGATAGCGCCGAGAGCGCCGCACCAGCTTCGAGTGTCGTCGAGGAGATTGCGGAGCCCGCGCCGACCGCAATCGAGCTTCCGACAGAGGTCATTGTCAAGGTCGCCAAAAAGACGCCTCGGAAGCGAATTGTTCAGACCAGAGTGCCCGTTACCAAAGCTGCCGGCGAGCGTCGAAGACCGCCCGCGAGCGTTGAAGCTGCGTCAGACTCCGTTGACGATTTGGACGCACTTGATGCTGAAAACAAGCGTCTTCGGCAGATGCTAGCCAACCAGCTTCGCGCCGAGAATGCCGAGCTCGAAAGGATGCTCAAGCGGTATTGAGGGTACTGGGCGCGGCACCCGAGGACAATTAGTGGGCTCGGTTGTTGTTTGTGGTGTTTGCAGCGGCTGCACTTTCCAGAACAACCATACCGGAATAAAGCACGGGTATATCGTTGCGATCGCGAAAGCAGCGGGCGAAGACGATTACCGAAACATACAGGCCGTTCCGCCCCTTGACGCGGTAGATTGACTGCTGGGCTCGTGCGCCCACAATGGTATCGGTAATTTGTTTGGCAACATATGCCCGGTCGTCGGGATGCACGCGCTCGAGGTAGTTTTTGAGCGGCAATCCGCGCTTGGTCTCTTCGGCGACAAGGCCAAAATGCTCGGCCAAGGCTGAATCGGCGTAGACGAGATCTTGGGTAATATCCCACGTGAAAATGCCGGAGTCCGCCGTGTCCGTATCCGTGAGATCCACAACCAGCGTCCGCTCTCTACAACTCACCATCGGCTCTCCGTCCCTCTATCAATTGCTCGGCCGTTTTTGAACGTTGCTGACTATGGGGCCGGGACGCCGGTGCCTCACAGTCCTCGAGTCCGCCCATCCGCCGCCGTTCCTCCCCTTCGCCTCTGTCCGCTGCATGTTGATCGATTAGGTGACGTGTAGATGCTTGTTGTAGCGACCATCATCAAGCTCCAGGAGTTCGAGATAGAAATTCGCCAGTGTTCGAAATTCTCCTGTTGGTCGGCCCGTGTGTTCCAATCGACGAGAACAGTTGGCTCATATGATGCTCGAGCGAACGGAGATGGTCCGTTTCACACTCGTTGACGAGCCCGCACATTTGTCGCTGCGCAGTCTTGAACTGCGCCACGAGTTCGTCGGCGCTCGCAGCATCATCTTGATCGCATCTAGGCATTTCAGCGATTTAGCATGCACCAACAAAAGTGCAACGCGCAAACCCGTCTGTTTGTCGTTTATTTCAAATCATGAAGTGATTCAGCAACGAAGTGCGTAGAAGGCCAATTTTTCGGCAGAAATATACCGCGATTTGGCGCGTTCCTAGACGCCCGTCGTACGCCAACAAATACCGCAAGCTGTATGCGATTAACGAATGGTCGCGACAAGTTGTGGAGCTATATTCAGATTCCAACCCTGATCCCCGACGAGATAACCACGACTACCTGGAGGTTGTCGGCTGAGCATATGCTGCGTGGTCAAAAAGACCCGACTACAATGGTTGCTGAAGCCATCAGGAACGAGCGTCCGCGCTGTCTCAGCACGCAGCTGAATTTTGCGGTATTGAATCTGAGGTGTTCCGCCAGTTACCCGGTGGCGCTTTCGAAGCGCCAACAAACGAGCGATGATTCCTAATAACAAGCGTGGCGTAGGCTCGAACTTGCGGACCAAATGGCGTCATTTCCCGCCAACTGCTCTACTGTACGCTGGTGAAGCGAACCCCGCGGACGATCATCCGACCGCGAGGCGCTTCTGGCTCGCGTCCGTTTCACACCCCGCTGATGGCCGTCACAAGTGCGGTCTCCGCTCGGGATTAAGCGATGCGGCCGGCAAGAGTTTCGCCGGACTGCTTCAGAAGGTTGATAGACGCTGAACCCAGCAGGAGAAACTGCGCCGACCGTCTGCCTGCTCGCCGCCCTCGGTCGATCAGGCCACGCAGGTTTTGGAAGAGGTTGGGTAGCCGATGAACCTCGTCACGGATGACAAGCTTGTCCGTGTGTTGCTCGAGATAGAGATCCGGTTCGCTCAATTGGCGCGATCGGCGTCAGATTCGAGGTCGAGATAGATCGATTGCCGCTCTTCAGCAATGGCCAATGCGAGTGCCGTTTTCCCAACCTCGCGCGGTCCGATGAGCGCGACGGCGGGATTCGTATCGATGAGTTCTGTCAACCCGGTGGCTGTCTGGCGCTCGATCATCCTTACATTTATGGAGTTCAGCTCCAGAAATGCGAGGTGAAAATGACATCCGCGGGATCGGTCCGTACCGGAAATTCGTTGGCCAGGTTTTCCGGTCGATTGGGAGGGACGGCGAAGCCTATGTCATCCTTTCTTGTCAACCTTTGGGTAGGAAGCATTGAAACCGCGGTACTTGTTCGCGGTATCAGTGTGTTGATATTAGCCCGTCCGGCCGATTAAATCTTGATAGGCGCCGCAGCCACATCCGGCCTTCCGGACATCGGAGCAATATTTATGACCCACCAACTCTCTCTCCCACGCGAGCGAATTTCCGTGCTTCTGCTGGAAGGTATTAGCCAGACCGCCGTGGACTACTTTTCTTCGTCCGGCTACACCAACCTCATTCACTTACCGAAGGCGCTCGACGACAAGGATCTTAAGCGCCACATCGCCGACGCTCATATCATCGGCATTCGTTCCCGCACGCAGTTGACGGACGAGATTTTCGAATCCGCCAAGAAATTGATCGCCGTTGGCTGTTTTTCCGTCGGTACGAACCAAGTCGATCTGGATGCGGCGCGGCGGCGCGGCATTCCGGTGTTCAATGCACCTTATTCAAACACGCGATCGGTGGCCGAGCTTGTGATCGGCGAGATTATTATGCTGACACGGCAGATCTTTCCGCGTTCGGCTTCCGCGCATCAAGGTGGGTGGGAAAAGTCCGCTGTCGGCAGCCGGGAGGTCCGCGGCAAAACGCTCGGAATTGTCGGCTACGGCAATATCGGCTCGCAGCTCAGCGCGCTTGCGGAAAGCATGGGCATGGTCGTGCGCTACTTCGATCTTTCCGATCGGCTGCGCCGGGGCAACTCGGAGTCGATGGCCTCGCTCGGCGACCTTCTCGGGATCTCTGACTATGTGACGATGCACGTTCCCGAAACACCCTCGACGCATAACATGATCACCGAAACCGAATTGCGCCGCATGAAGAAGGGTGCCATCTTCATCAACAATTCTCGCGGTACGGTGGTCGATCTCGATGCGCTTGCGAAAGTCCTGAACGACGGTCATCTGGCGGGTGCCGCGGTGGACGTGTTCCCCAAGGAGCCGGCATCGAACAACGAGCGGTTTGAGACGCCGTTGCAAGGTTTGAGCAATGTCATTCTGACACCGCATATCGGCGGCTCTACTGAGGAAGCCCAAGAGCGCATAGGCGGCGAGGTTTCAAGGAAGCTGGTCGAGTATTCCGACATCGGCTCAACGATGGGCGCCGTCAACTTTCCGCAAGTACAACTGCCCGAGCGCCCGAACGGCACGCGTTTCATTCACGTGCACGAAAACCGCCCCGGCATACTTATCCAGCTCAACGAGATCTTCTCGTCGCGCGGGCTGAACATCGTCGCTGAGTTCCTTCAGACGCTTGGCGACACCGGCTATGTGGTGGTCGAGGCCGATGGAATTTCCAAAAATGCCGACGAAATTCTTCAGGCTCTACGCGAAATTCCTGGAACGATACGAACGCGATTAGTCTACTGACAGCTGTTACGGCCATTCTGTTGTGGGGCTTTATCGCAATAGGGGTGTTTTCGCTCGACAAGTGAAGACGCTGACCAATGTTTAGGTGCAAATTTTGGTCAGCGGCGGCTGTCAGGGCGTGATAGACCCCCGTCAGCTTCTGACTGTCGCACGAACCGAGTTGGAAGCGCGTGTGCCCTTCTCAAAGCGCTAATGCCTGAGACCGCATCCTCAGCCCTTCTGCGCGGCACGCAAGGCGGAGGCCGGATAACGCAGCGTCGGGTCGAAGGGATTGAGCTTACTGCTGATCGCTTGCGCCTCCGCCTTCAAGAGATCGGTGATCGTGCCGCTTCGCGTTTCCGTCAGGCGCGATGCCAGCGTGCCGATGCTCAAGGAGGCGACAGCGATGCCGTTGCGGTCAAGAACCGGCACGCCGAGCCCGGCCATGCCCTCGATCATTTCGAAGTTCATCTGGGCTGCACCGATCCGCCTGACCTCCTCGATCTTGATGCGCAGGTCCACCTCGTCGATCGCGGCGCGATCCATGATGCGCGGCATGTTGAACTTGATGATCGCCTCGCGCTCCTCTTCTGGCAGGTGCGCCAGAATGGCGATGCTGCCCTGGCCGATGCCGAGCGGCACCTTGCCGCCGATGTCGCCGGTAAAGGAGCGGATCGGGAAGGGACCCTCAACGCGGTCGAGGCAGATTGCGTCAAAATTGCTGCGCACCAGCAGAAAAACCGTGTCGTTGAAGGTGGCCGACAGCCTCAAGAGCGACGGCCGGGCGATGTCGAGGATGCCTTCTCGCCGGCGCGCCTGCGAGGCGATCGAGAAGAACTCCAGCGACAAGCGGTAGGATTTCCCCTCCGGCATTTGCTCCACGAGGCCTTCGGCAATCAGGGTCTTCAGTAGCCGATGCGCCGATGGCTGGCTGAGGTTCAGCCTCCGCGCGAGATCGATGACCCGCACACCCTCAGTCGCGTTATCCGCGAGGTCTTTCAGGATGTGGATCGCCTTGGTGAGGCTGGAGCTTCCGGCGTTCTCTGATTCCGACATTTGCGAAAAACTTTCCAAATCTGCGTGGCATAATTCCGTATATCGGATTTTTCTAACAAAAAATTCCGAAATAGAAAATTGCATTTGTGTTTTTCGTCAATTTCCTGGAGTTAATTCACACAAGCCTTCTTCAAGGGGTGGATGTGCCAGACGTGAATAGCCGAGAGGCTATTCCGAGCGCGAAACCGTGCCTTTATCGGTGCACTCGCGCACGCCGGAGATCTCAGCGCCTGAAGGAAGGTTTGATGGTTGACGACGCGTCGCAGCCGCCGGGATCGCCGACAAGAAAAATGGGGCAGGCGATCTTAGGGGGCAGCGACCCACGGGAGAATGAGCATGAGTTTCCTGAACCTTGAGAAGGTCTCCAAGTTCTATGGATCGGTCGCGGCCGTTCATGATTTCGATCTGGCGGTCGAAAAGGGTGAGTTTATCTCGCTGCTCGGGCCCTCGGGCTGCGGCAAGACAACGACCCTGCAGATGATCACGGGGCTTGTGCGTCCCTCCTCAGGCTCGATCACCATGGGCGGGCGCGACATCACCCATTTGCCGCCGCCGCAACGCGAACTGGGCGTCGTCTTCCAGAGCTATGCGCTCTTCCCCCATATGACCGTGGCGCAGAATGTTTCCTTCGGCCTCGAAATGCGCAAGATCGCAAGACCGGAGCGCGACAAACGGATCAAGGAGATCCTGTCGCTGGTCCATCTCTCGGCGCTTGCCGATCGCTACCCGCGCGAGATGTCGGGCGGGCAGCGCCAACGCGTGGCGATTGCCCGGGCGCTTGTCATCAATCCGCCGGTGCTTTTGCTTGACGAGCCGCTATCGAACCTCGATGCGCAGCTTCGCGAGGAGATGCAGTTCGAACTGCGCCGCATCCAGCAGACCGTCGGCATCACGACGATCATGGTGACCCATGATCAGGCCGAAGCGCTGTCGATCAGCGACCGCGTCGTCGTCATGGAGAAGGGGCGCATCACCCAGGTCGATACGCCTTACGAACTCTATGAGCATCCCCGCAACGACTTCATCTCGTCCTTCGTCGGCAAGTCCAACTTCCTGTGTGCGACCTCGGCCTTCAACGGCAAGGGCGCGTCGATCAGCATCGACAACACGCCGATCCGCTTCAACACCGACCGCCGCGAACCGGATGGCAAAGTCTCGATCTTCATCCGCCCGGAAAAGCTCCGGTTGACCGAGCCGGGCGAGGGCCAGATAGAAGGCAAGGTGACGACACGCTATTTCATGGGCAGCCAATGGCTGGTCAGCGCCGAGACACCGGCGGGCGTTCTTGCCGTTGCTGTTCCCAATCTCGGTGCGCCGCCGCCGATGGAAGGCGAAACCGTCGGGCTTGCCTGGCAGAGCGCCGATTGTCGCGTGCTGGCGGGAGCGGCCAAGTGATGAGCGCCGCCACCTCCGCGATCAAGCCGCGCCAGCTCGCGCCCTTGGCCCTTTCCGGGCCGACCACCCTGTTCTTCATCGGGCTCGTGCTCTTGCCGCTTCTGTTGACGGTAATCCTCTCCTTCAACAGCTATGACTATACCGCCGGGATCCAGAGCGACTTCACCTTCGCCAACTACCTGACGGTGTTGCAGGACGAATATTATCTCTCGACCTTCTGGCGGACATTGCGGCTGGCACTTCTGACGACGGTCATCACGGTGGCGATCGGCGTGCCGGAGGCCTACGTGCTCTCGAACATGCGCAAGCCCTGGCGGTCGATCTTCTTGCTCGTGATCATCGGCCCGCTGCTTGTTTCTGTGGTGGTGCGCACCTTCGGCTGGAGCATGCTGCTTGGCAAGAACGGCTTTGTAAACAGCGCGCTTTCCATTGTCGGCCTTGACCCGGTGCAGCTTCTCTACACCGAGACGGCGATCGTCATCGGTCTCGTGCATATCATGCTGCCGTTCATGGTTATCCCCGTCTGGACCGTTCTGCAGAAACTCGACCCGACGGTCGAGGCGGCAGCGCTCACCCTCGGCGCCTCGCGCTTCACCGCCCTTCGTCGCGTCGTCTTTCCGCAGGCGGCTCTCGGCATCCTCTCGGGCAGCCTCATCGTCTTTGCACTCTCGGCAAGCTCGTTTGCCATCCCCGGCCTGCTTGGCGGCCGGCGGCTGAAAATGGCGGCAACACTTGTCTACGACGAGTTCCTGATCGAGCTGAACTGGCCGCTCGGTGCGACCATCGCGATCATCGTGCTTGTCGCCAATCTCGTCATCATGCTCGCCTATAACCGCCTCATCGAGCGGCAGGCGAAGCGCAAGCTGGGTTGAAGCCATGCAGAGAAACGGACCCATCGCTCTCGCATTCCATAGCCTCGTCGTCGTCTTCATGCTGGCGCCGATGGTGGTCGTCTGCCTCGTGGCCTTCACGCCGGAAAACACGCTGACGATGCCCTGGAACGGCCTCTCGCTGCGCTGGTTTGAGGCGGTCTTCCACCATGCCGACTTCATGTCGTCCTTCGGCAACAGTGTCCGGCTGGCGCTGCTTTCGGCGACGATCTCCACCGTGTTTGCGGTGCCGGCGGCGCTGGCGATCACCCGCTACGAGTTCCGCGGCCGCGAGGCGCTGAACGCGCTCTTCCTCTCGCCGCTGATCATCCCGCATCTGGTCCTCGGCGTTGCCTTCCTGCGTCTCTTCTCCCTGATGGGTATGGGCGGTTCCTTCGGTTGGCTTGTCGCCACCCATGCGATCGTCGTCACCCCCTATACGCTGCGGCTGATCCTGGCGTCGCTCACCAGCATGGATCGCAACGCCGAAAATGCGGCGCGCACGCTGGGGGCTGCGGAGTGGACGGTGTTTCGCCGGATCACCATGCCGCTCATGCTGCCAGGTATAAGCGGCGGCTGGTTGCTCGCTTTCATCAACAGTTTTGACGAGCTGACCATGTCGATCTTCGTGACCTCGCCGTCGACGGTAACGCTGCCGGTGCGCATGTACATGTACGCGAGCGAATCCATCGATCCGATGATGGCGGCCGTTTCGACGCTCATGATCGCGCTCGCCACCATTACGATGATCATCCTCGATCGCCTGTTCGGCCTCGACCGGCTGCTTGTGGGCAAGGGCTGATATCCGATGTCGATGAACCCGTTGCTCCGGCGGCGCTACCGCCTGGACGAGACACCCGTGCCCTTCACATTGAACGGGACGGCCCAAACCGGGCGCCGCGGCGACACGGTGCTGACGGCGATACTCTCGGTGAGCGGTCGCCTGAGACAGAGCGAATTCACCGGAGAGAACCGGGCCGGCTTCTGTCTGATCGGCGCCTGTCAGGATTGTTATGTGATGACGGCGCAAGGCAGCCGCGTCCGCGCCTGCAGCACCGCCTTGCTCGCGGGCATGGCATTCATCACCGATCTCGGTGCGGTGCCGGAGACGGCCCATGACTGAGCCGTTGCAGCCCGTCATCGTTGGCGCCGGGCCGGCGGGCATTCGCGCCGCCGAGCGCCTCGTGCGCGCAGGTCTCAGGCCGATCGTGCTTGACGAAGGTCAGCGCGCCGGCGGGCAGATCTATCGTCGCCCGCTGATCGAAGACGGTTGCTCCTATCGCAGCCGCTATGGTTCGGAGGCCGGCAAGGCAAGAAGGCTACACGAGGCTTTCGAGGCACTCTTGCCTGCGATCGACTATCGCCCCGAAACGCTGGTTTGGAATGTTTCGGCGCCTGAGCGCGGCAATCAGCTCGATGTCCTTTTGGCCGGCGTGCATCGGCAGATCGGCTTTTCGCAACTGATCCTGTGCACTGGCGCGACCGATCGCGTGCTGCCGTTTCCGGGATGGACGACGCCTGGAGTTTACACGCTCGGCGCCTCGCAGACGGCACTCAAGGCGCAAGGCTGCACGATCGGCGACCGCGTCGTCTTCATGGGCTCCGGGCCGCTGCTCTATCTCGTCGCCTGGCAATACATGAAAGCCGGCGCGCGCGTGGAGGCCGTGCTCGACACAGCACCCGTCACATCGAAGCGGCACTTGCTGACGCTTGCCATCCATGCGCCGCGGATCGTCGCGCTTGGCCTTTCCTACGGGCTGCAGCTTCAGCTTGCCGGCGTAAAAATCCGCTACGGCGTCAGGCCTGAGGCGGTCCTGGGCACGTCGCAGGTCGAAGGTCTTCGCTACCGTCGACGCACGCTCACAGGCGAAGCTGTCGAGTCGATTGCCTGTGATGCGCTCGCCTATGGCTTCGCGCTACGGCCCGAGACCCAGCTTGCCGATCTTGCCGGTTGTCGTTTCCGCTTCAACGAGCGTGACCGCGTCTGGCTGCCGGAGCGCGACGCCCTGGGACGCACGAGCCGATCGGACGTTTATGTTGCCGGTGATGGCAGCGGTATTGCCGGGGCGGATGCCTCGGAAATCTCGGGCGAGCTCGCAGCCGCGGCTTTGCTCGAGGATACGGGGCGAGCGCTGGCTGATGCGGCGGGCCTGGTGGCAGCGCGCAAGGCGATCCTGCGTCAGCGCGACATCCTTGAGCAGGCCTTCCCCTTCCCGGATGACTGGTTAGAAACCGTCCCCGACGAAACGACTCTTTGCCGCTGCGAAGAAATCACCATCGCCGAGGGACGCCGCGCGATCGCGGCAGGATCGATCGTCGAAATCAACCGCCTGAAGGCTCTAAGCCGTGTCGGCATGGGGCGCTGCCAGGGACGTATGTGCTCTGCTGCCGCGACTGAACTGCTGAGTGGTGCCTGTGGCACCTCCGTGGGCGAAGTTGGTCGCCTGCGCGCCCAGGCGCCGGTGAAGCCCATCCCGCTCGGTTTCGGCGGAAGTGTCGAAGCGGAGGTCCGTTCATGAGCCGGCGCATCTCCGTCGACGTTGCTATCATAGGTGGCGGGCTGGTTGGCAGCTCCGCAGCGCTCGCCATGCGCAAGGCCGGGCTTTCGGTCGCCCTCATCGATAAGGGCTATTGCGGCGCGCAGGCGAGCGGGGTGAACTATGGCGGCGTGCGCCGGCAGGGCCGGCCCCCCGAACAATTGCCTTTGTCGCAGCGCGCGCACGGTATCTGGCCGCAACTGAAGGCGATGGTCGGCATCGATGCCGAGTATATGCGCTCCGGCCATCTGAAGCTCGCCCGCACGGGCAAAGACTTTGCCAAGCTCGAAGCCTATGCCGAGACGGTTCGGGACTATGGGTTGGGGCTTGAGCTCGTTGCCGGTTCGGCGTTGGTGCGCCGGTTCCCCTGGCTTTCCGCCCAGGCGGTCGGCGCATCGCTCTGCCCCGATGACGGTCACGCCAATCCGCGTCTCGTTGCGCCCGCCTTTGCAAGAGCCGCCGAGCGCGAAGGCGCGATTGTGCTGGAGCAGACGCCGGTGCGCGAAGTCGCCGCGACCGGAAACGGTTTCGAGATCCTCGCTGGCGACGGTATCGAGATCCGCTGCCAACAACTGGTCAACAGCGCCGGTGCCTGGTCCGACCGCTTTGCCGCGAATTTCAACGAGCCCGTACCGCTGACACGCATCTATCCCTCGATGGTGGTCACCGAACCTCTGCCATTGCGTCTGCCCGTCAGCATGGGTGAACAGGGCGGCAGCTTCTATGGCCGGCAGGTGGCGCGCGGCAACTACGTCATGGGGGGCGGCCGCGGCCTGCCCCTTGGCGATCCCGACTATTCGCGTCCGTCGGTGACGGCTGCGTCCTGCGTCATGCAGCGTGCAATCACGCTCTTTCCGCATCTGGCTGAAGCCCAGGTCATCCGCTTCTGGTCCGGAACCGAGGCGGAAATGCCCGACGGCAACCCGGTGATCGGTCCGAGCGAGACGACATCAGGCCTCTTCCACGCTTTCGGCTTCTGTGGCGCCGGCTTTCAGACCGCGCCCGCCGTCGGCGAAGTGCTCGCAGAACTCGTCACGGAGGGCCGCAGCACTACGCCGATAGACGCCTTTTCCATTGGCCGCTTCCGCAAGGTGGCGGCCGAAACTGCAGCCTCGTTGTAAACAGAAAGGGGAATACCATGATCGACCAACGGCTTACCAAAACCACGGCCCTTGCACTGCTGGCGTTCGTTATGCAGCAGAATTCTGCCTCGGCGGAAACCAAGACGCTCTACATCGGCATGAACGGCGGAAACTTCGAACGCGCATATACGGAACACGTGCTGCCGCCTTTCGAAAAGGCGAACGACGTCAAGGTCGTCGTCGTACCCGGCACCTCCGCCGACATCCTCGCCAAGGCAACCGCCGCCAAGGACAATCCGCAGATGCATGTCATGCTGCTTGACGATGGCGTGATGGTGCGCGCCATCGGCGGCGGTCTCTGCCAGAAGATTGCTGCTGATCCGGTACTTGACCAGATCCAGACGGCTGCCCGCCTGAAAGACGACATGGCGATCGGCGTCGACATGGGCATGACCGGCCTTGCCTATAACAAGAAGCTCTTCGACGAGAAGGGCTGGCCGACGCCGACCTCGTGGATGGACATGGCCGATCCCAAGTTCGAGAACGCCGTCGTGTTCCAGTCGGCTTCCGCATCGAGCTTCGGCCTGCACGCCTTCCTGATGTTCAACCGCATTCAGGGCGGCGACGAGACCAACGTTGAACCGGGCTTCGACAAGTTCTCCGATACGATCGGCAAGAACGTCATCGAGTTCATCCCGAGTTCGGCGAAGATCTCCGAAATGGTACAGACCGGAGAGGCCGCGATCTTCCCGCTGACCCCAACGGCCGTCAACAACCTCAAGGACAAGGGCATTCCAGTGGAATACGCCCAGCCGAAGGAAGGCTCCGTCGTGCTCGCCGTCACCGAATGCGTGATCGCCAACAACAGCGAACCGGAACTCAGTCAGAAGCTCGCCCACTACCTGCTTTCGGCCGAGGCACAGAGCCTGGCGCTCGATCACGGCAACATCATCCCGTCAAACGTCAACGCCAAGGCCGGTACCGATGCGGCGAACGCGAAGCTCTCGACGTTCAAGACCAACATGGAGACCGCCAAGGTTCTCGATTGGGATGCGATCAACCAGAACCGGCAGGAATGGAACAAGCGCTGGAACCGCATGATCGAACGGTAGGCGTGGCGGGAACGCTCATCGGTCCGCCAGGTGCACAGGTGTGCGCCTGGCGGTGCGACTTGACGCGGTGATCTTCATGTCCACGCAACCGAAGCCGGCTATTGGTGCAAAGCGCGCGTGTCTCACAACACCTTACTGTCGCGGATCTGTTGCGCACCAGTCGCTTCGTTTGTGCGCCCCTATTCTACGGCCGAAGGTGCGGTGAACGTATAACCCACGCCATAAACCACCTTGATCGGTACAGTGAGGTCGGTCTGCTCGCCGATTTTACGCCGAAGGCGGCTGACGACGGCATCCAGGTGCCGGTTGTCGAAGTGGGTCCTAGGTCGGGCAATTGTCTCCGCCAGCTTTTCCCGCTCGCATATGCCGCCGCCATGTTTGCAGAGCGCGCTTACCAGCGCGAATTCGGTCGCTGTCAGCTTGAGTGAGCGCTGGTTCGGCGCAGTGAGTGTCCAGTGTCGGCTGTCCAGCACCCACTTGTCTCCAGTGCTATCGGCCAAATCGACGTGCTCGCCCGTTCGTCGCAACAGGCTGCGGATTGCGGCTTCGATTTCCCGCAGTGTACTGTGTTTGACGAGATAGATGTCAGCGCCGCTTTCGAAGCCTCGTATACGGTCGTCACTGTCGCCAAGAGCTGTGAGCATGATAATGCCGCTGCGATGTTTCTCGCGGACTTCTCGCGCGAGGTCGAATCCGTTGCCATCGGGCAACCCGACATCGAGAATGATGATGTCTGGCGGCTCATGATCATACAGTACTCGACGGAGCGCTTCGGCCGTCGCAATTCCTTCGGCGGTGAAACCGCAAAGCGCCAGGAAGTCGACCAGATCCTTGCGCAGCCGCTGTTCGTCCTCGACGATCAAAACGTGCGTCAATTCATCTTCTCCTTTAGCTGCGTTGGCTCCGCCGCCTCCCTCAGCAAGGGCACGCGTGCCACGGCCGTCGTCCCCCCTCCTTCATTGGAGAATAGATCCAGCGTGCCACCATGATAGGCCAGAAGCTTGCGTGACGAGTACAGCCCGAGCCCCGTTCCACTTCCGGCCTTGGTGTTGGAGGCACGGAAGAACCGGCGTCCGATCTTGTGAACCTCCGCTTCGGGTATGCCGATACCGCGATCACGGACCTGGATAACGATGGACTCGAAATCGGATCGGCCATCAACGTAAATAGGCTGATCGTCGGGAGAATATTTGAGCGCGTTGTCAATGAGATTGATAACGACGGTTGCCAGCATGTCTGGATCGGCAATCGTCGAGACTGCTTCCCCTTGCGTCCTGAAACGCAAGCGTTCACCGCGACCGGTCATGTCGAAGTGTAATTGCACGTCGGCAATGAGAGATGCGATCTGCATCGGCTCCGGCCGAAAGCGATTGTCACCGTCATTTGTCATGAATCGCTCGATCAGGGAGAATAGACGATCGAGCGCCTCGCCAATGCCGGCAAGCCGTTCCTTTGTTGCGTCTTTGGATTTGTCGCCCACAAGGCCGATCATGTCGACCGCATTGCGAATGACTGCAAGAGGCGTGCGAAACTCGTGACTGACAATGCGCATGAAGTCCGCCTGTTCTTCACGAAGGGCACGTTCGGCCTCAAGACTGGCATTCAGTTGGAGTTCGAGTCTTCTGCGTTCCAGCACTTCGCGCGATAAGGCTTCGTTTTTCTCACGCAGGGCTGCCGAAAGTCGTGAGTTGACCATAAACAGCAGGCAAGCAAACAGGGCAATCAGGAACAGACTTCCCTGCAGAAGGTACCAGGCGTTGCGGTTGTTAAGGATCGCGATGTCCTGGTGCGCCGCAGGAAACCAGAATTCGATCGCGCTATGAATCATGCTGGCTGCCATGTATTCACCCAGCACCGCCATCGTAATCCAGCGTAAAAGCCGGGGCTGCGTCCGATCGCGCAAGAGGGCCACACACATCAACGACATCATCAATACCGTAAAGGCGGTCGATGTGTGGACGCGGATCGCAAGATCGCTCGGATCGAGCGTCACCGCGATACTCCAGGCTGCGACCTGAAGGACAAGCAGCGAGACGCCGACCCAGGTGTAGCGGGGCTGCCCTAAAAAGCGCGCCAGACCCTCGGCGAGCAACACGAGACCGAGCTTGATGATCGTGTTGTGTAGCACGATCGACCACGCAGCTGGCTGATCGCCTCTAAAGATCATCAGGAAGAGCCCGATGGCGATAGCAGTGTATCCGGCCGCCAGAAACTTCAATTCATAGAGATGGCGCCAAGCAAGCCAGACAAAGATCCACGCGACCGCCTGTAAACTGGCGGTTGCCAGATCGACGACGAGCACTGTCTTGAGGTCCAGCATCGCTCAGCATTTGCACAGGGCGGCGGTTCGCGCAAGTCTAGGTCGTCATGCTGCGAGTTGAGAGGCAAAGAAAGGACAGTAAGTTCAGCTGGCTTTGGCAGAATCTGTAATAAAATTGAAGATTTGACCTAAATTGGAAAGGGGCGTCGTCCACCGGCCATCTCGGATGGGCTTGTTCGCTTCATGCATGTTTTGGTCAGAATTGAATAGTTTTGTTCTGTAGATTCCTCGCCCCCATTTGCCTTACCGTCACGTCACAGTGACCTTGCATTTGTTTGATTGGGGAAGAGCCCTTCGCGCGCAGATTGCGTATGCGCCGAAGTCGGCCACGCTTGCTCCAATTTTGAAGGGGCTCGCCGTATGAAACATGCCAACCGCACGGGAAAGATCTTGCGAGCATTTCGACTTCGGTCGAACGCTGCCTCGTCCCTCATCCAGGGGGAGTTGCAGTTCTCCAAAGCATGCAGTCCTGAAGATTGCCCGGCCGGCGTTCGGAACGTTCACGTCCCGCATGTGCTGATCATGTTGGCTCTGGGGCTCGGTGGAGCCGGTATGGCGGGCGAAGCGTCTGCAGGCTGCAATGGCGATCCAAACCAGACAATCGGCCAGGTCGACTACGGATATACGTGGTCAGCCTGTTGGGGCGACAGCGGTGTCGATCATGACGATGAAAAGGACGGAGACGCCGGAGCGAACATAACGATCAACACAAGCGCGTCGTATACCGCTGGCGCAAGTCTCCCCTACGTCATGCCGTCGGGCTCAGCCGGCGGTGTCATCATGACATACACAATGGGCGGCGCCGGTGTCGACGAGGGACGCGCGGGTGCCGGCGGGACCGTGACGATCACTAATTTTGGCGCCATTACCCTGTCTGCATCCACGGATCCGGGCACCATCGGGAGTTTGATTTCGGCAACGAGTTTCGGTGGCTCGGGGGACGGGGACAATGACAATTACAAATCGAACGGTGGTGCCGGCGGTGCCGGAGGCGCGGTAACGATCACCAACTATGGAATGCTGGCCGTGGAATCGCTGAAGTCGACCACGGCCAGAGGCATGGCCGGGATCTTTGCGGTAAGCAAGGGCGGCAGTGGCGGTGAACAAAACAGCGGCGCGACCGGCGACCAGGTGGGCGGCAACGGTGGCAACGGTGGCACGGTCAGCATCGCCAACACAGGGCAGATAAATCTCGGCAGCCCGACCAGCTCGCTGAGTGGCCTCGACTATGCGTGGGGCCTGGCTGCCGAATCCACCGGCCAGCAGGGCGGCCACGACAACGGTGCGGGCGGGGCGGGCGGCTTCGTCGATATCGCGAACGGTTCCTCCGGAAACGCAACCGCCGGGGCGATCAGTGTTTACGCAAAAGACACCGACAGCGTGCGCGGCATCCATGCGCTAAGCCAGGGCAGCGACGGCACGGCATCGCGAGACAGCTCCGATTTAGGCGGTGTGGGTGGAGGCGGGTCGGTCGTAAATGTCGATACCTACGCAGACATGACGATCGTCGCCGCCGGCGAGGTGACCGAGCTTTCGGGCGGCGTCGTCGCCGTCACTCGGGGTGGCGATGGTGGCGACGGTTGGAGCTCGAACGTCGCAGGTGCCGGCGGCGAGGGTGGCAGGCCCGACAGTGGGCTGGCCGCGACGACCGTGACGGTCCATTCGGGCATCATTTCGACAAAGGGCGACTACCTTGGCGGCGTGATTGCGTTGAGCCAGGGTGGCCGCGGCGGCAACGGCCAGGACGGAGAGAAGGACAGCTCCGGCGGTCGCGGCGGAAACGGCGGTCAGATCCAACTGAACCTGTCCGGCGGCAGCGTTTTGACGAATGGCAGCTACGCCTATGGCCTGTTGGGGCAGAGCATAGGCGGCCAAGGTGGCAATGGCGGCGACGAAACGGCTATTGTCGGCACGAGTGGTGGGGGCGGCTATGGCGGTAACGCCGGCAGCGTGGGCGCCTTTACGAACAGCGCATCCAGGATCACGACGACGGGGGACTACTCGACCGCCATCACCCTGCATTCCATCGGAGGCGGTGGTGGAACTGGCGGCGACTTCACTGACGTGCTCGGTGGCGGAGCGGGTAATGGCGGCAATGGCGGCAGTGGCAACACGGCTATTGTCAACAACAATGCGGCAATCACGACGGCGGGCGGACATTCCTACGGTATCCTGGTCCAGTCGATCGGCGGCAGCGGCGGCACGGGTGGCATTGCCGCCGGGCTGACGCTCGAGCTGGGTGGTGATGGTGGCAGTGGCGGGTCGGCGGAGACGGCCAGTGTCCTGAATGCCGGTACGATCACCACATCTGGCTATTCGGCGCACGGCATCATCGCCCAGTCGATCAGCGGCGGCGGCGGGGCTGCCGGTATGGCGGGTGGAATACTGTCGATTGGCGGCTCCGGCGGCTCCGGTAACTATGGCGGCAATGCGCAGGTTCAGAATTCAGGCGTCATCAGTACCGGCGGGAATGCCGCCATCGGCATCCTGGCGCAATCGATTGGCGGCGGTGGCGGTTCGGGTGGCGGCGCGTCGGGCATCGCGACCGTCGGGGGTTCAGGCAGTGCCGGCGGCGACGGCAGCGAGGCTGGCATATCTTTGTCCGGCGGCTCGGTCACCACACGGGGTGAGATGGCGCATGCGATCATGGCACAGTCGATCGGTGGCGGTGGCGGCAACGGCGGCAACGTGATCGACCTGTCGGTTGGTGTCCCCGCATTGGGTGTCGGCGGCAGTGCCTCGGGCGGCGGCGCCGGCGGCAAAGTTTGCGTCACCAACCAATATTCCGGGGACGGTTGTTTAGCGGAGACTGGTGCGCCCGAGGCGGTCGATATCGCCACTGCAGGTTCAGGCGCGGTTGGCGTGCTCGCGCAGTCGATTGGTGGCGGCGGGGGCAACGGGGGAAATGCCACGGGTGGCGATGCCGGGCTTGGCAGCTTCCAGATTGGCGGGGGCGGCGGGGGCGGTGGCTATGCGAGCACCACCAGTGTCGACTTCCAGGGCTTGACCCTTACCACTCAAGGTTCGCACGCCGCCGGCATCGTTGCGCAATCGGTCGGGGGTGGTGGCGGCACGGGCGGCTCCGCAAGCTCCTACTCAGCAGGTCTCGGCTTTACGGCGTCGGTGGCTGTCGGTGGCACCGGGGGTTCAGGTGGCGCCGGTGGCGACGTCTCCGTCGACCTGACCGATAGCATCATCAGCACCGGCCAGCACGGCGGCGATGTGACTGATGCCATCGGCGTCCTCGCACAGTCGATTAGCGGCGGTGGCGGTAGCGGTGGTTCCTCGGTTGCCGATGCGCTCACCGTGGCAGTGCCGACCGGCGAGGATGTCTCCCTGGCGATGAGTGTCTCAACGGCCGTCGGCGGTAGCGGCGGCTCAACCCACTCTGCGGGCGACGTCTCCGTGAGCTTGGACGGCAGCACGGCGGTCTCTACGAAAGGCGCTTCGTCGCATGGCGTGATGGCACAATCGATCGGCGGCGGCGGCGGGAATGGCGGCAGCGCGTCGTCGATGGCAGCGACCGCCGGTGCCGTGGATACCGTCAGTGCCGACATCGGTGTTTCGGTCGGGGGCTCGGGCGGCGGCGGCGGCAATGGTGGTACTGCCAAAGTCGCACTGAAGGATAGTGCCTCAGTGACGACGGCAGACGACTATGCCAATGCGATCGTGGTGCAATCGATCGGCGGCGGTGGCGGCAATGGCGGTGTCGGCAGCGTCAACAGCAAGCAGATTGGCGGCGGCTTCAACCTGACGGCCAATGTCGGGGTTGGCGGCTCGGGCAGCGGTGGCGCAAGCGGCGGAGTGACGACTGTCGATCTTGACTCAGGCACAGTCCTAAAGACCAGCGGCACGGGTGCACGCGGTGTGCTCGCCCAGTCGATCGGCGGCGGCGGTGGCACTTCGCAAGGGGTCAGCGTCGGGCTGTCGGCCAGCGCCAGCCTGCCCGGAGGCGAGGAGCCCGAAGGCAGTAGCGGCGACTTTTCCGCATCGGTTGGCGTTTCGGTTGGCCGGACCGGCGGCAGTGGCGGTTCGGCCGGGACGGTCAACGTCACCACATCAGGCAATATTGCAACCTTCGGCGCAGATGCGGACGGCGTGCTCGCGCAGTCGATCGGCGGCGGCGGCGGGCTTGGCGGCTCCGTGGGGCAGGCGAGCTCCGGTGATGCCGAGCCGCTCGATGACCAGGGCGCCAGTGATTGCCTGAGCGACGACGGTGATGGTAAGTCCGGCTACTGCTTCGATGTCAATGTCGGTGCCACGATCGACGACGGCGGTACCGGTGGCACGGCCGCCAACGGCAGCGCTGTCACGTTGACGCATGCCGGCCGCATCAACACCACGGGCGATTGGGCCGACGGCATCGTTGCCCAATCGATTGGCGGCGGCGGCGGCGCCGGTGGTAGCTCTACCGCGTCTGGCAGCCAGGCAACAGCCAACATAACAGTCGGCGTCGGCGGGCGTGGCGGTGCGGGGGGAAATGGCGGCAAGGTCGACATCACCTTCGACGACAATCACGGCAACAGTATCAACACCTCCGGATACAGTGCCTATGGCGTGCTGCTACAGTCGATCGGCGGTGGTGGTGGCCAGGGCGGTGACGGTTCTGATCATGCGGCAGGCAAAATCACCGTCGGCGGCGGTTTCGGCGGCTCTGGCGGCTCAGGCGGGTCGGGGGGCCTGGTTGAGGCGCAGGGTTGGATCAATCTGTCGACCAGCGGCGACGATGCGCACGGTATCGTCGCACAGTCTATCGGTGGCGGCGGCGGCGTCGGCGGCGCTGGAAGCCGTACGGCTGCCGAGGACGAAAACAGCCACGCGATCGACCTCGTGGTCGGCGGCAGCGGAGGGGTTGGCGGTCGTGGCGGCGAGGTCGACCTTGCCATCGGCACTGCGCTCAACACCTATGGCGATCGGGCGTTTGGCCTCGTCGCACAATCAATCGGCGGCGGTGGCGGCATAGGCGGGGCCGGCGATGCCGACAGCATAACCTCGCTTGTGGTCGGCGGATCGGGCGGCAGCGACACGAATGGCGGCGCCGTCACGGTCGATCTGACGAGCGAGAGCACGGTTCACACGCGTGGCATCGGCGCACACGGCATCGTTGCCCAATCGATTGGCGGTGGCGGCGGCATTGGCGGAACGGCTTCGGGCGCGCCGCTCTCCTTCAAAGGCGACAGCCCAGCCAGCTTCGGCGACGGCGACGATGTTTCCGTTAATATCGACGGCGGCATCCTTACCGATGGCGACTATTCCTTCGGTGTCCTCGCGCAATCAATCGGCGGCGGCGGCGGTTTCGGCGGCAACGCGACCAGTGCTTTCATCGGGTCGAATGGTAATCTCTCTTCGGCCGGCAAAAGCGGCGATGTGACGGTCACCCTCGATACCGGCAACGAAATCCGAGCGACCGGCAAAGCGTCGATCGGCATACTTGCGCAAAGCGACGCGGGGACAGCCAACAACGGTACCGTCAATGTGACGGTGAATGGCTCCATTACCGGCGGATCCGGTGACAATGGTGCCGGTGTCTGGGTCGCGGGCGGGCAGAACAATAGCGTTAACGTCAATTCCGGAGGCATGATCTCGGCCGCTTCGGGTGTCGCCGTCCAATATAGCGCCGGAATGAACGCGCTCCCGGACGGCACGCTGATGGTGGTGAACAACGCCGGTATCATCGATGGAAGTGTCAAAGGGGCCATCACCGTCGACGCCAAACTATCGAAGACGGCCCGTGTCGGAAGCGGCATGGCTGTCTCAGTTGTCAATGAGACTGGTGGCCTGCTGACGGGTGCGAAGGTCTACGAGGCTGACGTGTTCAATCATGGCCGTCTGACAGTCGGCGGTTCTGACGCTATCGACGCCACGAAAATCACCGGCGACTTTGCCCAGCGTATGGACGGCGTTCTGGCAATCAACGCCGATTTCGCTGGCTTGCGCATCGATCGACTGACGGTGGAGGGCGATGCCAGTCTCGCCGGCAAGTTCACGGTGAGTGCCGAGAGCGTCTTGCCCGGTATCACTTTGTCTTTTCTAACTGCGGGTGGCACCTTGGATCACTCGCTGAGCGGGCAGTCGGCAATCTTCGGCTACGTGCTGACCCGGACTGGAAGCGAGTTGTCAGTTGCGACAGGTTCGGCCCATTTCGGCGAGCCTGGCTTTGCGCTGAACGCGGACCAGGATAACGTCGCCGACCACCTGCAGGAGATCTGGGATGCCGGCGGTGGTTCCTTCGGCAGACTGTTTGGCACACTTGGCTCGCTTGCCGATGGCAATTCTGGTTCCTACGGGTCGGCCCTGTCCGATTTATCGCCCGGTGTCGCGGGCGCAGCAGCGGCGGGCAGTATCGCAACGACCCGGCAACATCTCGACCTTTTGCTGAGTTGCCCGATGTTTGCTGCGGACACCTCGTTTCTGAGCGAGACGGAGTGCGTGTGGAGCCAGGCAGGCGCACAGAGGCTTGACCAGAAGGCCAACGGCGGCGTCTCGGGCTTCGACAGCACGACCTATGCTCTGCAGGCGGGGGGCCAGGTTGAGGTGTCGCCCGACTGGTTCGTCGGCTTTGCCGGGGGCTACGATCGCAGTGCCATTCGCGGTGACGACGGTCGCGTCAACGCCGATGGCGACGTACTTTATGCCGGCGCCTCACTGAAGCATGAAATTGGTCCTTGGCTTCTGTCGGGCGCTGTTTCCGGCAGCTATGGCTGGTACGACAACCGGCGTACGATCCGGATTCCGGGCTTTGCCGGACAGGCGACGGGCGATCCGGAGGTCTACAATGTCAGCACCCGATTGCGCGCTGCCTACACCTTTGCGCAAGATGCCTACTATGTGCGGCCGCTGGTGGACCTTGACTTGATCTATTCGCACGCTCGTGGCTACCGAGAGTCAGGTGCCGGCTCGCTCGATCTCCTGATCGACGACACAAGCCAGTGGAGTGTCACCACCACCCCGGCGATTGAGATTGGCACGCGCGTCGATCTGAGCGAAACGACGGTTATGCGGGCCTACGCGGCCGCAGGAGTGAGCTTCAGCAGCGCCGACAGCTGGGATACATCAGCCCGGCTGGCCAATGCACCAGCTGGGGTCGGCGCTTTCGACAGCACGGTGCCGCTAGCCGATGTGGCAGGTCGATTAAGCGCGGGCGTCGACATCGCTAACGCCGGCGGCTTCAGTTTGCGCGTCGGCTACCAGGGCTCGTTTTCCGACACCTATTCCAGCCATGGCGGCACACTGCGGATTGGCTACAAGTTCTGAGGTCGTGGGTGGGGCCAACCTGTCCCAAAAAGCGTTCCCGGGCAAACCAACCGGCAGATCCTGTCAACGAGGCGCGAGCGAAGTGGTGGCGCGCTTGCTTGACCCACGAACAATGTGCGAGAGCGGATTTAGCGTAGCGGCGTTTGAACAATGAAAATGAGCCTCCGCAGGGGGGCGGAGGCTCACGCGCGCATATGCTGTCAATACAAAGTTTTATAAATATCAAGCAGTTACACGGAAATATGAACCGCAAACGCTGCGGCGGTTGCGTCGAAATAAAGTCGCGGTGTGTGCAAATGCAGGTGCAGTTTGCCAATCGGGAAACCCCATAGCAACTCACCCATATGGACATTTTGCGTAGTACATTGGGCTTAGGCAATGACGCGACGCGAGCGCTAGAAAAATCGCGTAACATTTCGTCGGGAACGTTGCGGCGTTGCTCCGCTACGCGATGAATGCGATCTGGCTGTGAGGCATCTGCACTCATAATATGTACACTGAAACAATCAAATCATCGGGGAAATGCGAAGCGGTAACGCATGTAGTGCCTCTCCCGACGGTCGCGACCTAGTCTCGCAACAAACGACGCAAATCACCAACGTCCTGCAATTGTTTTTGAACTTACGCCAGCCGCGTCTCACCGCCCGTGCAGGAAGCTCTAACTTATACATTTTATCCCGTATATTCTGTTGGGATTTATACCTAATTTATTCTGATATAGAATGGTGTTCGTTTGGTCGTTGCAGTGTAGAGAACAGAATTATCTCCGTTGACATTTTCTGTGTTCTGTATCTTTATAATTATCTTCTTGCATTCTGATAAGTATATCTCAAGCGCGACGTTTCGACGTTCGGCGCCCCGAATGCCTTTGGGCTTCCATAAGCACTAGCCGGCGAGCTGGACCTTGAAGCAGCAGCTCTCGTTAATGTGTCTGCGTTTGCTGGCGCAATTTAAAATTGTGATGCCGAATTCTCCGACTGATCGCGCAACGCTTTCTCCGAGGTGCCTTTCATGTCAGAAACAATCACGTGGTCCCTAACCGCAGGTGGTAAGTCAGGCTCTGCCATCCAGACCAAGGGCGCATCGACGGGCGATGGCATCGTTTCCGTCTCTGTCGATCTCGACGCCGGAAGCGCACAGCGCGATCTGGCCCTGCAGGTCGACAAGGTCGACAACGTCGCCTTTCTCGCAATCTCTTCCGATCTTCTCGACAGTTCGGTGACGGTCAAGGCAGACGGGGCCAATGCTTCCGCGCTGAGTGGCCCGATCCTCTTGTTCGGAGAGGCGGTCAAGCTCTTTGCGGGCGATCTGACCACCCTGACAGTTCACAACACATCGGCGGATAAAGCCGCCAAGGTGACGGTTCTGATCGGCCTGACGGTCTGATCTGACTTTCAGTCCAGTTTCGACGGCCCGCAAGGGCCGCCCGATGCATCGTTCGCTTTTGCATTCACGATCCGTTTGAGAACAGGAGCCGCGCATGCCCATCTCTCCAACCTATCCCGGCGTCTACATTCAGGAGCTCGACTCGGGCGTGCGAACCGTCGCCGGTGTGCCGACCTCGATTGCCGCTTTCGTCGGACGCACGAAAAAGGGGGGGGTCGGGGAACCGACGCCCTGCTTCAACATGGGCGAGTTCAATCGCCGCTTCGGTGGGCTTTGGAGCGACAGCAATGTCTCCTACGCCGTCGACGATTTCTTCGCCAATGGCGGCGGGCAATGCCTGATCGTACGGCTGTTCGAGCAGGGCGGCGGCGACGGCTATGCAGGATTGACTGTGGGCACCCTGATCCTGCGGGCCAAGAGCCCGGGCGCCTGGGGTAATTCGCTCTCAGGCAGGATCTCGCACCCCGACGTCGCCGATCCCGAGGGCGCGGCCGCAGCTGCCAAGAAGTACGGACTGACAGCCAACGACATCTTCGATCTGGAGATTGTCGACACTGCCACTGACACCCGGGAGGTATTGCGTACCCTGTCGATGAGAAGCGATGCGGGCCAGCGCCGGTTCGACCGGATCCTCGCGGCCCAGAGCAATCTCGTTGAAGCGCCGCCGGCCCCGACCTTTTCCAACAGCCGGCCCGCGGATGCGGCCACCGGCACTGCTACCGGTGGCGACGACGGAACGACGCTGGCCGATGCGACCTATCAAGGTGATCCGGCGCTGAAGACCGGCATGCAGGCGCTGCGCAAGGCGGACATCTTCAACCTACTCTGCATCCCACCCGACACCCGCGAGGCCACCCTGCCCAGGGCCGTCAGGGAAACGGCGGCTGCACTTTGCGCCGAAAGGCGCGCGCTTTACATCGTCGATCCGCCGAACGAATGGGACGCCAACCCCGACACTGCGGCGACGACGGCGAAGAATGCCCAGCTCGACGCCACGGACCAGGTGCTTCCACTCACCAATGCCCGTAACGCCGCGCTCTATTTTCCGCGGCTTCTCAAACGTGATCCGTTGCGCGGCGGTCAAATCGATGCCTTCGCGCCCTGTGGGGCGGTGGCGGGCGTGATCTCCCGCACCGACGTCAATCGCGGGGTCTTCAAGGCGCCGGCCGGCCTGGCCGCGACGCTGTCCAACACCCAGGGGTTAACCGTGAAGCTGACCGATCAGGAAAACGGCCTGCTCAACCCGATCGGCGTCAATTGCCTGAGGTCATTCCAGAACATCGGCCGCGTCGTTTGGGGCGCACGGACGCTCGCGGGCTCGGACGTGCTGTCGGACGACTACAAGTACGTGTCGGTCCGGCGCCTCGCGCTCTTCATCGAGGAGAGCCTGTTTCGCGGCACACAATGGGTTGTGTTCGAAGGTAATGACGAACCGCTCTGGGCACAGATCCGTCTCTCGGTGGGATCTTTCATGCAGCGGCTGTTCCGGCAGGGCGCGTTCCAGGGGGCGAGCCCCAAGGAAGCCTATTTCGTCAAGTGCGACGCATCGACGACCACGCAGGACGACATCAATCGCGGCATCGTCAACATCGTCGTCGGCTTCGCGCCGCTGCAACCGGCCGAATTCGTCATCATCTCGATCCAGCAAATCCGCAGCGCGTCCTAAAGGGAGGGCGGAGAAACATGCCACAGTTCACCACGAATGCCGACCGTTTCGACCCCTATAAAACGTACAAGTTCCGTCTGCGCCTGCCGGATGGGGACTACGTTGCAGGCGTTAGCAAGTGTTCAGCGCTCAAGCGCTCGACGGAGGTGGTCAAGCACCGCGAAGGTGGCGACCCCTCGACCAGCCGCAAGTCGCCGGGCCAGACCGAATATGAGGCAATCACGCTGGAGCGCGGGGTCACCCATTCCAAGCAGTTCGAGCAATGGGCCAATAAGGTGTGGAATTATGGGGCGGGCCTCGGGGCGGAGGTGTCGCTCAAGGATTTCCGCAAGGACCTGATACTCGAAATCTACAACGAGGCTGGTCAGATCGTTTTGGCCTACAAGCTCTATCGATGCTGGCCCTCCGAGTTTTCGGCCTTCTCCGACATGGACGCTTCGGCTAGCGCCATCGCGATCCAGACGCTGAAGCTGGAGAACGAGGGATGGGAGCGGGACGAAGACGTGGCTGAGCCTGAAGAGCCCAGCTTCGAAGTCCCGGCCTGATCATGCCCCTCGGAGCTCCCTCACGGCTGGACGCCTTCGCGGTCATTGAGCTGGCCGACCGCGCGAGCGTGCTGTCGCCGGCTCAATGGTCGGTCGCGCTGCTGCAACGGGCCTATCCGGAGGCCGCGCGCGGGACCCTCTTGGACCTGCCTATGGGTGCGCGCGACCGTTTGGTTCTGGCGATCCGGGCGCGGCTAAGGTCGGGCCCGCTCCGGGCGGAACCGGTTTGCGAAGCATGCGGTAAGATCTACGAGCTCACGCTCGAACCCGCCAGGTTCGGGCTGGCGGGGGAGGCGCTCTGGCCCGAACCCGGTTTTCACAAGGTGACGATCGGTGGCTGCGAGGCGGTCGTGCGCCCGGTGACCGTCGGCGACATTCTTGAGATCGAGACCATCGTCGAACCTGAAACGGCTGCGCGGATGCTGGCGGCACGGGTCCAGGAAACGGCAATGGATCTGCCGCTCGATGGCCTTGCCGAGGCCCTGGAGGCGATCGATCCGGGCGCCGATGTGTGGCTGGAGACCGCCTGCCCGGAGTGTGGCGCCAAGCAATCCGTGGCTTTCGATTCGGTGCATTTCGTCGCTCACGAGCTGCAACAGATTTCGCGGCAGATCCTGCACGACGTCGTGCACATCGCTCGGGTCTTCCACTGGTCCGAGGCCGAGATCCTCGCTTTGCCGGAGCATCGGCGGGCCTTCTATGTGGCCGAGGCACTGGCATGAGCGCGTTCCTGAGCAACCTTGCCGCGCGCGCGCGTGGCACGCTTCCCCGGCTGGCGCCGCGTCGGCCCGGCCCCTTCGAAACGCTTGGCGCCGAACCCACCGACAGCGATAGGCCGGTGCCGTCCATGTCTTTCGAGGCTCCATCCAGCACCCCGCGCACCAGCGAGGTGGTCCCTCCGGCGTCCGCCCCCGTCGCGGGTCCGACCATATCCGCAGCGGCTACGACGGTCCCGAGGTCGATACACGCCGCAGCGCCGGTCACGCCAGCCGCGCCGGCGCCGGCTGCACCGTCGCGCCGCATGATACCGTTGGCTCCCACCGCAGCCGTTGCTCCGGCCGCTCTTGCTTCGAGGTCGGCGGTCACGCCGCCGGTGGCCACGTCGTCGAAAGCCGTTTTGGCCGCCGAGACCCCTCCGGTCGCGCACGCTCCCGTTTCGCCACCCATCGCGCCGTCTGCTCCGGTGGCGGTGATCGCTACCGGCACGATTGCAGACGATCTTAGGGACATGTCCGGCGAAAAGGCTCGGGCGGATCCCGAGCCGGCGGCGTCCCCTGTCGCTGTCGATGGTCGGCCGCTATCGCGATCATCGATTGTCCCGGTCCCGAGGGCCGCCCCGCCATTGCTTGCGCGCGAGGATATCGCGCCGAACTGGGGAGTGCAGGTCCCGCGAGGCAGGAACCCTGAGCGAGCTGCGGAGCCGCAACAGCCGCCCCAGGTCGAGGTCCGCATCGGCACCATCGAAGTGGTGGTGGATCCGCCACGGGGCGCACAACCAGCCCCGATAAAGGCGGAGGCTCGCGGGATCAGCCTGGATGACTTTCTCGACGGGAGAGGTGGGCGATGAGCAATCCGCTGGCCATATCCGCCGTCAGCGCAGCCTTTCTCCGGCGCATCCTGTCGGCGGCCAACGCCGCGGTGCCAAATGCCAAGGTGCGGTTGGGGGCGCCCACGGCCAAGCTTGCCGAGGATGCCGCGCCGCTCGTCAATCTTCATCTCTACCGGGTTGAGCCAAATGCCGCCCATGCCAACGACCATCTGCCGACGCGCGGTGCCACCGGCCAGATGCGCGGCCCCAGCAAGCTGGCGCTGAACCTGCACTATGTGATGAGCTTCTACGGCAATCACGACGCGTTCGAGCCCGACCTGATGCTGGGCGAGGTGATGCTGGCTCTGGAGCATGAGCCGCTGCTGAGCAAGACCACGATCCACAACGCCATCGAAGACAACGACGAGTTGGAAGATAGCGATCTGGAGGCGGCGTTGGCGCGGCTGCGCGTGACGCGCCAACTGATGACGATCGATGATTTCTCGAAGATCTGGTCAATCTTCTATCAGGTCCCCTATGCGCTGTCGCTCTCCTACGAGGTTAGCCATGTGGTGATCGAGACGTCCGCCACGCCACCGGTTCCCACCCCGGTGGCGCATCCCGGGCTTTGGGTCTCGCCGGTTTCGACGCTTCGGCTCGACGTAGCGGGCAGGGCGCCCGGCAGTATCATCCCGCCGGTCTGGGGCGGTATCCTCCACGTGGCGGGCAGGGGTCTGGCCAAGCCGGGGCTCGAGCTGGAAGTCGACGGTGGCGGTCTTGTCATGAGCGGGGTTGGGCAGTCGGAGGCTGCGCTGGCAGTGACGCTCGATGCCCCCACCTTCGGCGGCGTCGAGTTGGCCGTTGGCGTCCACAGACTGCAGGCGATTGCACCCAGGACCAGCGCTGACCAGCCGGATCACGTGCGCGCCCGCTCCAACGCACTGGCCTTTGCACTCAGCCCGGCGATCGTCGTCGGTACGATCACAGCGCCTTCGGGTGGAACGACGGCGACCGGTACGGTCGATATCGGCTTCACCCCGTCAATCCGGTCGGATCAGGCGGTCCGGTTGCTTCTCGATGCGAGAAACCCGGCAGCACCGGCGCAGGTGATCCTGGCCGGGCGCATCCCTGTGGAGGGTGGGCCGAACGCCGCCTCGCTCACCTTCTCCTTCGTCAGCTTGCCGCGCGGCGACTATCTGGTGCGGGCCGATGTCGACGGGCTCCTCAGCCCGGTCACGCTCGACAGCACTGCCGGCAGCTTCACTTATGGCCAGATCATCGGCCCGGAGCTTTCGCTGTGAGCCGCGCCGAACATATCGCGTCGCTGGCCGACGCCTTCCCGGTCGTGCGCGCCTGGCTCGAACACGGCCCGGTCGCCGAAACCAAGCCGCCGCGCACCGCTGCCTGCGAGCTGGCCGATACCTTCCGACTGGATGCGTTTGGTCGCAACATCCTGCTCTTGTGCGCCTATGTCGCCTTGGAACCGGACGGGCGTGACATCGTCGCGCGGCTGCTTGACGATCCTTTGGCCTCTGCCCCCACGCTGTCGCTGGCACTGACGCGTCTGCCGGGTGCACACTGGAAGGGGCTGTCGGCCGAGGCGCCACTGCGCCAGGCAGGGCTGGTCCGGATCGAGGGCAGCGGCTCGCTGGTCGATGCGCGCCTGCGCCTTGCGGACACGGTACTGCTGCGCCTTGTCGGTGCTCCGTCGCTCGACGCCGGGGCCTCCGCACTGCTGCGCCGCATTCCGCGACCGTTGTCGTTGGCACCCAACCGCGCCACGCTCGCCCGGGAAATCGGCTCCCGCCTGTCTCTGCCGGACACTCCGGTGCTGCACCTGACCGGCGGCGATCCCGAGGGCAAGCTTTGTGCCTTTGCCGAAGCCTCAGCCGGGATCAACGCCATCACCTATGCGCTGAACTCGCAACTTCTGCCCCAGACACCCGTCGAACTGGTGGACTTCGCCGCCGGGCTCACCCGGGATATGATGCTCTGTGCCGGGCGGCTGGTGCTGGTGCATGAAGACATGGGCGAGACACGGACCGCCCAGCTCTTTGCCGAAACCTATGGCGGGCCGCTGGCCATCGCCTCGGTCGAGCCGATGCGGGTCGGTCACCGGTTGGCGCTCCGCCTGGAGATGCCGCGCCTGAAGGCATCCGAGCAGCTTGCCGTGTGGCACAGCGTTCTTAGCGATGACGATACCGATCTTATCCCGGCCCTGCCGCGCCTTGCCGCGACCTTCTGCGTGGCTCCGGAAGCTGCGCATGCCGTCGCCGCAGAAATGTCGCTGGAGCGCAATCGCGATCCGAAACATCTGGCGACCTGCGCCTGGGAGGCCTGCCGGCGCGCCGCGCGGCCCCGAATGGACGACCTTGCGCATCGCGTGGCTTCGCCCGCCACGTGGGACGACCTGATCCTGCCGCCGCGACAGAAGGATGTGCTCGCAAGCATCATTGCCCAGGTGCGCAATCGCACGCAGGTCTACGACGAGTGGGGCTTCGGCGTGCGGCTCCAGAACAAGGGGCTCGGGGTTTCCGCGCTATTTTCAGGCCCGTCGGGCGCGGGCAAGTCGATGGCTGGCGAAGTCATCGGCAATGCGCTCGACCTCGATGTCTACCGCGTCGACCTTTCCGCGATGGTGTCGAAATGGGTCGGCGAAACCGAGAAGAACCTGCGCCGGGTCTTCGATGCGGCCGAGGATGGCGGCGTGATCCTGCAATTCGACGAGGCCGACGCGCTCTTCGGCCGCCGCTCCGAGGTCAAGGACAGCCATGACCGTCACGCCAATATCGAGGTGAGCTACCTGCTCCAGCGGCTCGAGGCCTATCGCGGGCTCTGCATCCTCACCACCAATATGCGCGATAACATCGACGACGCCTTCCTGCGTCGCCTGCGCTTCATCGTCGATTTCCGCTTTCCCAATCTGGCCGAACGCCGGGCGATCTGGATGCGGATCTTTCCTGACGAACAGCCTCGGGAGCAACTGGACTACGACAAGCTGGCACAGCTCAACCTGGCCGGTGGATCGATCCGCAACATCGCGCTGGGCGCGGCCTTCCTTGCGGCCGACCGCGGTTGCGCAGTGTCGATGGCCGAGATCCTGCAGGCGGCGCAACTCGAATATGACAAGGTTGGCCGGCCGATGACCGACGCTGAACGTGCGGGGTGGCTGCAATGACTGCCGGGCCACGGATCGTTCTCAATATCGACCGGCTTCGCGTTCATGGCGTGCACGCAGGCGACGCGGCCGCATTGGCCGAGGGGCTGAGGACGGCGCTTGCCGCGCAGCTTGCCGCCAATGGCGGCGCGCTGACCGGGCAGGGCGGCGCCGATCATGTGCGTTTGAGCCTGCCACCGGCTGCAGGCCACGGGCCTAACGCGCTCGGACGCCTTGCCGGTCAGCGGATCGCCGGGGCGCTCACCCGTCCAAAAGGAGGTGGCTGATGTCCCTGCGCGCTGCTCTGCGTGCCCGACGTTCGATGCCCCGTGCCGCACGCAACCGCGGCAGCTCGGCCGTGTGCGAACCCAAGATGCGGCTGCCCGGATCGCTCAGCGCGGTGCCTGGCGTGCTTCAGCGCAAGCCGGTGATCGGTCCGGCAAATGACGCCTATGAGCACGAGGCCGATCAGGTCGCAGGTACCGTCGCAATGGGCAGCGCTGCACGGGCTGTCACGCCCATGACGGCCGCTTCGGTGCAGCGGGAAGGCGGCGGACATGGGGGCAACACTCGGGGCAACACTTTGGGCGGGCCATCCGGCGCTGCCACGGCGGCCAAAGCGGTTTCTGCGGGCGGGCGCATGCTCAGTGCCGCTGAAGCCGGCTTCTTCGTACCGCGTTTCCGGCAGGACCTTTCGCATGTGCGCGTCCATGAGGGGCCGCAGGTTGATCAGGCCGCGGCCTTGATCGGCGCGCGCGCCTATACGCTGGGAAACGATATTGCGCTGGCCAAGGGCGAGTACACCCCCGGAACCGCCGAGGGCCGCCGCCTGATGGCGCACGAGTTGACGCATACCCTGCAACAGACCGCCGGCGAGAAAACCATCCGCCGCGCGCCGGACGGCGAACGCAAGGCCACCGACTTCAAGAAAGTCACGATGGTCTTCAACGGTGAGGAACTGATCGTTTACGGCGACGGCGAGGAAATCATGCGCTACGACGGCGATTCCGGTCGTCCGATCAAGATTACTGAAGAGGATGCCAAGGCCTGCGGCGCCGATGTCGATGTGGACACTTATCTGAACGACAAGCGTTTCACCGGCATCAAGGACAAGGGGCCGATCCCGGAGGGCACCTATCGTTTTTCGCCACCGGGTATCAGCCAATTTTCAACCGGGGAGCAGTTGGACCTTCTGGTCGGCGGTATCGTCGGCAAGAAAAACGTCACGGTCCAGGGGCAGAGCATTCATGCCGGCGACTGGGGGGCGGGACGGGTGCACCTCAATCCTGTCACGGTCAGGGAGGGGCCGTGTGGCAACGCCGGAAGGCGAAGCGCGTTCTTCTTGCATGGCGGGCTACTGCGCGGCAGCTCAGGCTGCATCGATATCCAAACCAGCTTCGACGAACTGGCAGCCTTTCTCGACGGCTACAAGAAACCGGTCACGCTCAAGGTCGAGTATACCGATCCGGCGACCAGGGTCGGGTTCTGGACCGGGCTCGGCGGCGCGCTTGCCTATCAGGGCTTCCATTTCACCAGTCAGGGAACCGGCTTGCTCGGCGCCGAGGTGGCGGGCGACAGGACAAGTTTCGTCGCCTCGCTGCAATACAATGCGCTGCTGGACTGGGCCGGCGGTGCCCTGACCGCCGGCATTCATGTCGATGTGCCGGTCGACGATCGCGACGCCTTCATCCGCGCCGGGCTGCGTGGAGGCGCAGAGTTTCGCGTCTACCGATCCCTTTACGGACGGATCTTCGGTGGCGGCTACTACGAGTCCTCACGCGGCGATCTTCCCGCCGGGTTTGGCCTCCAGACCGGCGGCGGGCTCGGCTACGACTTCGGACCGGTGCAGATGGAGGTTCTCTACAATTTCCTGGCGCCGCTCGGCGACGAGGATGCGGCCACGACCGGCCAGCCGGAACGCCAAAGGGCGCATCAGGTCCTGACCGGGATCGGCTTCGAATGGTAGGCCGGGGCGACATAGGCGCGCCTGCGCCGGCAATCACCTGCGGCACCAGGCCAGCTGCCGGGGGGCTGCCATGTCCGTAAGCGTCGCCCAGGCCGTCAAACCAACCGCCTTTGCCGCCGCACCGCCGGCGCGAAGCAAGGCCGAGCCGTCGTCGGATAGGGAGGAGGCGCCAAAGCGCCTGCTCTCTTCGCTCTCCTCGGTCCCGGCAATTCAGCGCGTCTGTGCCGAATGCGGCAGAGAGGATGACGAACACGAGATGCCGGTCATGCCGCGGCTTGAAGTGGGGCCGGTGGACGACCCGTTCGAGCGCGAGGCGGATGGCATCGCCGGACGCGTGATGGCGATGCGCGGGCCGCAGGCCTTTCAAACTGCCGGAATAGAGGAGACGCCGGATGTCATGGCCCGCCGTATCCGACGGAAATGCTCGGCGTGCGGGGGTGACGAGACACCGGTGATGCCGCGGCTGCTAGTGGGTCCCGTCGACCATCCGCCGGAGGCCGAAGCGGATGCCATCGCCGCGGCCGTAGTGGCGCACCGCGCCGAGGCCAGCCTTCAGCGCCAGGGTGACGATGATGAGCCGGAGGTGATGGCGCGCAGGTCGGCCGTGCAACGCAAATGCGCTGCCTGCAGCGCTGCCGACGAGGAGATGCCGGTCATGCCGCGCCGCGCGAGCGCGACAGTGCAGCGTGCGCCGGCGCCGCTGCTCGAGCGCGACACGTTGCACGACTTGACCGAGATGCCACGGATGCGCGCCGACGGCGCTGCGGGTACCGAACACATTGCTGCATCGGCAAGTCAGCTCGAATCCGGTGGCAGCGCCCTCTCGCCGCAAACCCGAGACTTCTTCGAAAGCCGCATGGGGCGTGATCTCTCCGGCGTGCGCATCCATCGCGGCAGCGCCTCGGATGCGTTGAATGACAGCATCTCGTCGCTCGCCTTTACCTACCGCAATCATGTCTGGCTGGGGCGAAACGAAGCGGAAGCGCCGTCCTTCACTATGGCGCACGAATTGGCGCATGTGCTGCAACAGACCCAGCCGGATGCGGTGCAGCCGAAAGTGCGCCGCGTCCCGTCCGATATCATTAGCGAAACGCTCTACTTCGGCGAGGAGGCCAACAAGACACCCACCCATGACCTCGTCGTTGCCGACGCGGTGAAGAAAAATGCCAAACTCATGGGCGAGGTCTCGGTGCCAAACGCGCACCGCGACCTCGGCGCCGTGGAAGACGGTTTTGGCTACGCCGACCTGGTGCTTTCGGATCCCAACAAACTCTGGGGAATCCGCTTCGCACCCTATACCGGCCCGGCCACAGGCACCGCCGCCGCGCGGGGCACCGCGAACGGGACCGGCTCCGGTACCAGCACAGGTACTGGAACCGGAGCCGGGACGGGTACCGGTGGCACCGGCACCAGTGGCCAGACCCCACTGCCGTGGTATGTCGTGTCTGAAGGCGGCAAGAACATCATACCCAAGAGCCTTGGGCACAACAAAGTGCTTCACTTCGACGGCGCGGCGCTGACGGCGGATGCGGGCTTCCGGAAGTACCAAAACGAATCGAGCCCTCGTTGGGCAACGAAAGACTTCGTCCGTTCAGCGATCGATGCGCCTCAGAGCTACGAGATCGGTGATGTGAAGTTTGCCGGCGACGAGGATCGTGAGCGCAAGGCGGAAAAGCAGATCGGTCACTACGTCACCGGATTCAATAATGCCGCCCGGCATTACAACACGATGGTAGAACAGAGCGATCAGGTCAAGAACGGCACTGCGCCGGCCGGCTCCTGGACCGGGAAGTCGCAGAGCAATTCGCTCGCCAAAACGGGCTTCACGGCCGCGAAGATGACCAGCTCGGCCAGCACCGGCGACTTCATCCCGCTGGAAACCGGGTTAAATCTGCGCCTTCGCAAGATTGAGAAGACGATCCTGGGTCGCGACAAGCCGGTAGACGTTTCCGGTTTCATTTATACCGGGAAGTCCTATTACCGCCAGAAGAGCGGCGCCAAATTTCTGTGGGAGTATGTTTTCTGGCCGGACCGGCCCGGCGAGCAGGACGACAAGACGTCGCGGTCCCTCCGGCGCAGCAAGCTGACCGATGCGAGCCAGGCCCTCTATGATCAGGTCTTTGCTTCGCCGACCGGCAAGAAGGTCATGCCGCTGCGCCATGCCGCGCCCCATGTTCAGCCCAAGAAACCGAAAAAGCCGTTGCCGCCGCAGGAGGATCCCTTCCAGGCGCAATACAACACCTGGAAGGAAAAGCAGAAAGCCTTCACCAGCACCTTTGCTGCCTACACCAACGACAAGTCGGGAACCGGAAAAAACGACATCGCCAAGCTGGCCTTCGATACGGCCATCCAGAACACGGTCAAGCTTTTGGGCGGGAAGGGGCCGGACGGCTCACGGCCGGTGCAGAACACCACTGAGTTGACTGCAGCGCAGGCCGAATACAACCGCGCCGAGCTCATGGAAGGACGCTCCGGACGGATGCTCGGGGCAATGCGCAAGACCTTTGGCGCGACCTTCGTCAAGGCGCTCAACATCTACCACCGGCTGAAGACCAAGTTCGAAAACTTCCTGGCGGGCGCAAAGAAACGCACCAGCGGCGGAAAGATCGGCAAGGCGATCATGAAGGTCGGTGGCGTGATTTTCGGCGCCATCATCAAGATCATGCTGCCGCAGGTCGGCGCCTATCTGGTCGACTGCGTCGAGGAGGGCTTCAAGTCGATGCTGAAGTCGATGATCGGCACCGACTTCAGCAAGTACACCGATACGGTCGAAGGTGAGATCGTCAAGAAGTACCAAGAGATCTCGGAAAAGATCGAAGCCAAGGTCGAAGAGGCGGCCGAGGCGATCAAGACCCGGTTCGGCAGCATCTACGAAACCGTAATGGACACCTGGGAAGCTGCCAAAACACTGATCAGCATCGCCCGGCATGTGTTCAACGTCGCCCGCATCGCCTCCTGCGCCGCCGGCGGGCTCGAGACGGTGGGGATTTCCTGCGTCGTTGCCGGTGTCGACTACATCCTTTCGCTCTTCGACATCTCTCCCAGCGAGTACCTTCTGTCGCACATGCTGGGCTCCTGTGTCGCACAGGACCTGATCAAGGAGTTCATCCTCGGCCGCGCGATCATCCAGAACCTGCCGAAGGAAATCGCCGAGACGATCCGCAAAAACCTCAAGGACATTCTGCCGGCTGAGGTGAAGCCGCTGCTTTGCGATCATATCGGCGATGCGCCCGATCTGCCTGACGCGTCCGAGGTTCCATGCGAGGACATCGACAATCCGGGCAGTGGGCGCGGCGGCAGCGATCTGTCGAAGCCGCCGCCGGGTTTCCCGCCGGGCATGAACGAGCGGCGAGCGACCGAGAAGGAAATCCGCGACCATGGCCGTCTGGGCACCGGGGTCGTCGACAACACAGGCAAGGTCGACCGCAGCAAGCTGCCCGAAGAATTCCGCAAGCTGCTCGAGCCGGAAGCACCACCGCCTCCGGGAACCCCTGAAGTCTGGGATCCGCCGGAAATCAAGAATCCGCCACCGGTCAAGAGCAGCCCTCCGGCAGACAAACAAACGGCCCCGGGTGCCTCTCCCCCCGACCAGGCAAAGGACAAACCCGAGGACAAGGCGCCGGGACAGAAGCCTGCGAGCGGACCGGCCGGCAGCAGCGGCGACCAGGCGGGGTCCGGTGGCCAGTCGACCCAGTCCGTCCGCCGCGGGCAGATCACCGGTCCGACCGAGGGCCTAACGACCTATCACACCATCTTCCCCGGGCCTTCCGGCGGCTTCGCTTACGGGCCGGGCAATGCCAAGACCGTGTTTGATGTCTACCTCTACGTTCAGACGTCGGACATGCGGACTTTCGGCCCGCTGCCGATCCGCATCAAGGTCATCGAAGTGGGACGCTCCAAGACGATCGGCGATTGGATCAAGTACCTCCCGGACGGTTCCTATGTCCTGAAGAACGACACCGAAGTCGAGATCAATCCGACCGGGCGCGATTGGTTCATTGCAAAGCTGAGTGTGGACAGATGAGACAGTTCCTGGCGTTCCATCTCAATGATGTCACCTCCGGCGCATCGGATCGGGGGCTGCAATGACGGGTCTAACCATCTCCCCGCAGGTCCAGAAAGGCGCCCTCGTCGGGCTCGACCTCTTCAACCCGCTCTCCTCGGTGGCGATCTTCCAGTACAACCCCGACCAGATCACCCGGTCGATCGCGCCGAACTACAGCCAGGCGGGTGGCGGAAGAGGCGAGCCGTTGCGGCTGGCGGGACCTCCCGCCGAGACGATCAGCGCGAACCTCAAGATGGACCTGATCGACCAGATGGAAGAGGGCGAGAACGGACCGCTGGGTGGCGGCATCTCGGGTTACCTCGCGGCGCTCGAAATGATGGTCTACCCCAAGACCATCGCCGTTGCGATCAACCAGGCTCTGATGCTGGCCGGAACCATGGAGGTGGTTCCGCCGGCCGCACCGCTGACGCTCTTCATCTACGGCTGGAAGCGGGTGGTGCCTGTCAAGATCGAAAGCCTGTCGATCACCGAGACCGCGCACGACCCGGCCTTAAACCCGATCCGCGCCGATGTCGCGGTCTCGATGAAAGTGCTGACCTACAACGATCTGTCGATGACCAACCCGGGCTACTGGGCCTTCCTGACCCACCAGGTGATCAAGGAGACGCTCGCCACCGTCGCAAGCGTCAACAACATCGCCGATGTGGCGGGCAACCTGGATTTCTGAGAGGGCGTGATGATCACAGCAACAAGCCGATACACCCTCGCCACCGAAACCGAATTCACCCGGCCGGACGGCAGCAAGGTGCGCCACATCGTGCCGCCGATCCTGCCGCACCCCGAGGATCACACCGTGGCGCGCCAGCACCGCGTCACCGACAGCGATCGCGCCGATATCATCGCCGCACAGACCTATGGCCAGGCGACCGCCTGGTGGATGATCGCCAATGCCAATTCCGCCGCGCATCCCGACCAATTGACCGCGGTGCCCGGCGCTCCACTGGCCATTCCGATGCCCGATGCGAGGGCAGGCAGGACCACGTGAGCGCCTTCGGCAACATCCTCGGCATTCGCGTCACACTGCTTCTGGGCAGGGAGGCCGTCGTGCTGCCCGCGCCGCTCGAGGCGATGGAGGCGATCGAAGAGATCGAGGTGCGCCAGGCGATGAAAAAGGACTCAGGCTTCAAGATCACGCTGCTGGCCGGGCGAGAGGGACCGCTTGGCGCATTTGGCCCTCCGTTCGTCAATGATCCCCGGTTCCAGCGCGGGGCGCGGGTGGTGGTCGTTGTCTGGAACGGGGTGGTGCCGACGCCGATCTTCGACGGGGTGGTGACCAAGACCCAGTACATACCCGGCGAAGGGTCAAATGAAGGCAAGTACCTAATGTTGGGCCGCGACCTGACCTTTGTCATGGACCGCGAAGAAAAACGCGCCCAGCACCCGGCCCAGGACGAAACCGTGATCATGAATGCCATGGCGCTGAAATATGCCACTTACGGCGTGATCCCGGTGATCATGCCGCCGCCGGTGATCGATCCGCCGATCCCGGTCGACCGCACGCCGCAGCAGACCTGCACGGACCTCGCCTATGCCAAGAAGATGGCCAGGCGCCACGGCTACAAGGTGTTCATCGATCCAGGCCCGGCGCCGGGGATCAGCCAACTCTATTTCGGCCCGGTGCCGCGCCCCGGCCTGCCGCAGAAGCCGATCTCGGTCAATCTGGGGCCGATGTCGGATGCCTACGATGTCACGGTCAACCACGATGGCGAGACCCTGACGGCTGCGCGCGCCAAGGTGCATGACCGCTCCACGGGGCAGGTGGTTTCGCTGGAGATCCCGACCTCCACCAATACGCCGATGTCGGCCCTGTCGGAGGCGCTGACGCAGATGGGCAATACCAAGACGAAGGAGATAGTGACCTCGGGCCTCAACACCGCGCAGGTGCTCGCGCGTCTGATGGCTGAGGTGAACGAACCGGCCGAACGAGTACTGGAGGTGACCGGCACCATCGACAACACGCGCTACAACGCGGTGCTCAAACCCTACTACGCGGTCGATATCCGCGGCCTGGGGATGATCTACAACGGAACCTATACGGTGGCCGAAGTCAGGCATGTCCTCAAACCCGGTGCCTATACCCAGTCGTTCGCACTTCAGCGCGACGGGCTCTATCCGATCCTGCCGGCCGTCGCACCGGAGGTATCGCCGATATGAGCTGCGAGGACGAAAAATTCTTCGGCAAATATCGCGGCAAGGTTGAGCTCAACATCGACCCATTGGGCCTTGGCCGGGTGCAGGTCAGCGTGGCTGATGTCATGGGGGATGGCACGCTCGCCTGGGCCATGCCCTGTCTGCCAGGAGCCGGACCGGGCGTTGGCATCTTCGCCATCCCGCCCTCGGGCGCCAATGTCTGGGTCGAATTCGAGCGCGGCGACCCGGACTATCCGATCTGGTCTGGCGGGTTCTGGGACGCTGGAGACACGCCGGCGGCGATGGGACCGACGCAGGCGCTGACGCGGATCTGGGCGGGCGACAACTTCAAACTGGAGGTGCTCGACGCGCCGGGCGTGGGGGAACTCACGCTCAGCATGACCACGGCCATGGGGGATGCCGTGCTGAAGGCGGGGGCGGACGCCATGGAGCTGAGCTTTTCCGGATCGACGGTCAAGCTTGGCCCCGATGGGGTCACGATCAACAACGGAAATCTGAAGGTGCTGCCATGACCACGCCGATCGTCACGCAGGGAACCGTCGCCACCTGCCCGCATTCCATCCCGATCACGATCGCGGCGACGGGTGTGAAGCTTTTGATCGACGGCACGCCGGCAGCCCTTCTCGGCGACAAGGGCACGATCGCAGGTTGCCCGTTTACGACGCCCGAACCCAAGCCGCAGCCCTGTCTCATTGCCGAGTTCACCAAGGCGGCCAGCAAGGTGCAGTCGGCCGGCAAGCCGGTGTTGTTGGTCAATCCCGGCGACCTGTGCAAATCCGGCCAGATCCCCAACGGTCCGGTGGTCTGGTCTTCGCCGCAAACCAAGGTTGTCGCGATATGACCTGGTTTTCCTTCCCCTACCGGATCTCGGCCGCCGGAACCACGGCCGAGGCCGACCGCGACCAGCAGATCCGCGACATGATCGAGCAGGTGCTGTTCACGCGCCGCGGCGAGCGCCTCAACCGGCCTGAATTCGGCGCCGGGCTGCACGAGATGGTGTTTTCGGAGAACACGCCGGAGATCGCAGCGGCCGTCCAGCACATGGTCCAGGGGGCGCTTCAGCAATGGCTGGTCGAGGTGATCGAACTGCGTGGTGTGCGGGTTGAGGCCGTGGACAGCCAGTTGCGGGTCACGGTCGTCTACAGCCGGCTCGGCGACGACGAGATTCGCCGCGCCGTGGTGGAGGGCGCGATATGACGGAGTGCAGGTGTCATTGCGGTACGTCGCTGCGCCGGCAGAGGGTTCTGGACAGCAACGCCGACATGGGTGGCGGGCTTGAGATCAACGGCATCGACTTCGTCGAGGTGTTGGACAGCGGCGCACCGGCTGGCATGGCGCAGAGACTGCTCGACGTCGCCTTCCTCAAACCCGATGGCGTCGCGGCCCTGAACGAGGACAACTTCGCCGTGACGGGCGGAACGCGGGTCAAGGGCATCAAGGTGCTGTCGCTGGCGCTGCAGCCGGACGGGTTGACCCAGCGGCTGACCCTGGACCAGGCCGGGGATTTCTCGCCTTACGTGCTGTCGCTGCGGCAAGGGCCGGTGAACGCTGCACCGCCCGCCAATATGGATCGCCAGCTGGCGAGCGTGTGCTTCTCCTTCAAGGTCGAATGCCGCTCGGATTTCGATTGCGCCGACCCCGCACTGCCGGTTCCCGCGCGTCGTCAGGGGCCGCCGACAGATTACCTGACCCGCGATTTCTCCGGCTTTCGCACGATGATGCTGGACCGCATGTCCGCCACCATGGCCGACTGGACCGAGCGCAATCCGGCGGACCTGGGCGTGACCCTGGTCGAGGTGCTGGCGGATGCTGCCGACAAGGCGAGCTGGTTTCAGGACGCGATCGGCACCGAGGCGTTCTTCGAGCGCACGCGCTTCAGGCAGTCGCTCGTGCGCCACGCCCGGCTGCTCGGCTATCGTCCGGGCGAGGGCTGCAATGCGCGAACGGCCGTCGCGGTCACGGCGGATGTCGACCGGGATGGCGCACCCGACGTGATTGCGCGCGGCACCCGGTTTCTTACCCGCCCAGAGGATCGGGGGCAGCAGCGGCCGACGGTGATCGCACCAGAGGCGGAACTGTTCGAAGACATGGTCCGGCGCGGGTCGGTGGTGTTCGAGACACTGGAACCGCTGAAGTCGCTGCGTGTGGCGCGCAACGATGCGGGCTTCCACGATTGGGGCGACGAGGGCTGCTGCCTCACCAAGGGCGCAACCTCCGCTTTCCTGACGAAGGCTCCCGGCGATCTTGACCTGGCGGCGGGCGATCTTCTCTTGCTGGAGGAGCGTATTCCTTTTGGCGGCAGCGCCGAGGATCCGCCGGATCCGACGCACCGCCAGGTCGTGCGTCTGTCGGAAGGCCCCAAGCCGGCAAATGATCCGATCTTCGGTCTCGCTTTGACCGAAGTGCGCTGGTTCGCCGAGGACGCGTTGAGGTTCGCCCTGCCGATCGGCACACTCAATGGCGCGCCGATGTCGGTGGCGCGTGGCAATGTTCTATTGGTTGACGAAGGCCGTACCGTCGATCACGGCAACCCTGCGGACGAGGACGAGATCCTCTTGGAAACGCTCTCCACCGCCGGCCTGCTGCCGGATGACGGGCCCGGTCAGGTGCTGCGCTACCGGCTGGCCGCCGCAGAAGTGGTGCGCGCGCCGCCTTTCGATGCGGAGAGTGCACGAACCGCCTCGGCGGCTCGGTCCCTTTCGCCGGTTGCCGAACCGGTCGCACAGGTCGCGCTCGTCGGCGACGGCGAGATATGGACGACGGTGCCGGACCTTCTGGGGTCGGAGCGTTTCGCGCCGCATGTGGCGGTCGAGCCAGGCACCGTGCCAGGGGCGGCCTATGTGCGCTTCGGCGACGGGGTACTGGGCCGCCGCCCAACCGATGGAGCCGCGTTCGTCGCGCGCATCCGTCACGGCGGCGGTTTGCGCGGCAACATCGGGGCCGGCGCGATCGCCCATGTGGTGACTGGCGACGGCAACGGCATCTTCGCGCTGAGCAACCCTGTCCCGGCGACCGGCGGCATCGTGCCGGAACCGCGCACGGCAGTGCATGTTGCCGCGCCACAGGCGTTTCGCGTCTCGCGCCGCGCGGTCACGGCGGCCGACTACGCCGAGGTCGCCGCCCGCCACCCGAGCGTCGAACGAGCCTTCGGGCGCCGCCGCTGGACCGGCAGCTGGCACACGGTCACGCTGGCGCTCGACCTCGTCGGTGGCGGAGAGGTGGACGCTGCAGTCGAGGCCGAGTTGCGCGCGTTCATCGAAGATCATCGGTTGGCGGGCCACGATCTGGAATTTGTCTCGCCGGTTTTCGTACCGCTCGACATCATCCTCTTTGTCTGTGTCGCGCCAAACGCCTATGCGTCGGACATCAACCGCGATCTCCTGGCGCTCTTTTCAAATCGCGATCTGCCGGATGGAACCCGCGGGCTCTTTCATCCGGATGTCCTGGAGTTCGGAGGGGACGTGGCGTTGTCGCCGATGATCGCCCGCGCGATGCGGATCGACGGCGTGTCCTGGATCGGCACCACCGACGAAAGCAACGCGCCGGTGGGCCGTTTTGCTCGGATGGATCAGCCCGGTGTGGACTATGCCGCCGAGGCGATCCTGCCGATCGCCAGCGCCGAGATTGCCCGGCTCGACAACGATCCCAGCCGTCCCGAGAACGGCCGGGTCCGCTTCATCATCGAAGGGGGGCGCTGATCATGGCAACGCGCGACAAAATCTCGCCGTGTGGCGGCATCGACCTCGGTCCGCATCGCCCTGCCAACCGTGCGGGGCTTTCACAGGTGGATTACCGGATCACGACCCAGCCCGAGGCGCTGGCGCGAATGCTGCATCTTCTGCCGCGACACGGGGTGATAGACCCGGAGACCGGTGCCGAACTCCAGCCGATGGAGGCGTTGCGGACGCGCGACCTTCGCGATCCGACGATCAGCCTGCTCGACGCCTGGGCCATGGCCTGCGACGTGGTGTCCTTCTATTCGGAGCGCATCGCCAACGAAGGTTTCATCGGCACCGCCACCCAGCGCCGTTCAGTGCTCGAACTGGCGCGGATGATCGGCTATGAGCTCGCCCCCGGCGTGGCGTCCAGCGCCCATCTGGCATTCTCGGTCGAGGACACGGACAATCCCTATCGCGTGGTCCAGATCGGTATCGGTGTGCAGGCGATGTCGATCCCGCACGAGAAGGGCAAACTGCCGCAGATCTTCGAAACGGTCGAAGAGATCACCGCACGCGCCGAATGGAACGACATTCACGCCCGAACCGAGCGTCCTCAGAACCTGGTGCTCTACAACAACCTCGAAAGTGATGAGGACACAGCCAACGGCACGCTCTACCTGTTCGATCTGGACAACTCCTTCGACGACGCCACATTGGCTGATCCTGACCTCGTTACCATTGCTGCCGAGGCGGACCTGGAACACTACCACCCGATGACCCGACGGCTCGATCTGCCCGCCGCGCTGGCGAAACGTATCGAGGATAACGAGACGAACGAAGAGATCGACCCGGTGCTCTACGCGCTGCCGGTGAACGAGGTCTGCCTTACGGGGCTCGGGCTCAACCTGCGCAAGGGCACCCGGTTGCTGGCGGTGGCGCAGGCGGCGAGCGATGGCGCGCCGGTCACGGCCATACCGATGCGGGTGGTATCAGCCAACGAGGACCGAGCCTTCGGCCTGACGAAAGTCGTTTTGACGCGAAGCGGCAGCGCGCCCGAGAAGGTGCGCCGCGCACCGCCCTTCCGGCTCGCGAAACTGCTCATCGGCATCATGCCCTCGATGCGCATCGCGCTGGGCACTCAGGCAATCGAGACGCATGTGCGCGGCCGGACCTGGTCGGGAGACGGGCTCTCAGCGCTGGTGCAATCCCAATCCTGGCAGCGCGCCAAGATCATGACGCTGGTTCGCCTGCTGGTCTTGCCGCCGCCGGAAAAGGACGATGGCGAGGTACCGGCACTCGGCCTGCATGTCATGCGCGACAGTTCCGGGTTCTTCGGCAGTACTGCGCCGCTCCACGCCACGGTGAACTATGGCACCAAGGCCAATGGGACCTATGACAAGGGTCCCTATACCCACAACTGGGATGGGGCCACAGGTGGATCGCCCAACACGATCTGGCTGGACGGGATGGGGGCAAAGTACATCGACAAAGGCGCCTCCCACGTCTACCTCGACCGCGAACTGAAGGAACTGCAGCCCAACGGCTGGGCGATCATCGAGAACGCCGCGGGTGGGTCTCTCGGTTTGCGGGTCGTGCATGCGGCGGCGGAATCGCGGGCGGACTACGCAATCACGGGGAAGTCGACCGGCGTGGGGTTCCGCACCGCCAATGGCGGACCGTTGGAGCTCGGCGGCACCGACTCGACCACAATCTACAATTCCTTCCTGTTTCGGGGTTCGCAGATCCATGCGGTCAGCGCGCACCTTCCGCTTGCCGGTGTGCCATTGTCGCCGGAGCTGCCGCAGAGGTCCACCTCGGTTGAGCTGAACGGGCTTTATCTCGATCTCGAACGCGGACGGCCCGTTTCGCTTTCCGGTGCACGCAACGATGCCGAGGGCATCACCGGCCGCGAGACCCATATCATCGGCGAGGTCCAGCATATCGACGGGATCACCCGGCTGTTGCTGACCGGCGAGACCGCCTGGCCCTATGACCGCACCACCGTGCGCATCAACGCAAATGTCGCACTGGCCACCCATGGCGAGACGGTGGCCGAAGACCTCGGGAATGGCGACGCCCGGCTGACGTTCCAGACCTTCACGCTGAAGAAGCCGCCACTCACTTACGTCTCAGCCGCCAACGAGGCCGGTCGCGCCTCGACCCTGAAGATCCGTATCGACGGAGCGCTCTGGCAGGAGGTGACGGCACTGGGTCAGGCCGGACCGGAGGACCCCGTCTACGAGGTGCGCCTGTCCGACGACGGCAAGGCGCATGTGCGCTTCGGTGACGGATGGACCGGGCGTCGCCTGCCCACCGGATTGCTGAACGTAAAGGCGGAGTACCGCAGCGGCATCGGCCGTGCCGGCGAAGTGCCGGAGGAAGCGATCAGTCAGCTGAGAACCCGGCCGCTCGGTGTGCGCGCAGTGGTGAACCCGTCGCCCGCAACAGGCTCGGCCGATCCCGAGACGCTGGATAGCGCGCGCGAAACCGCACCGGGCACGGTCAAGACCCTCGGGCGCATCGTCTCGCTCACCGACTACGCCGATTTTGCGCGCAGTTTTGCCGGCATCGGCAAGGCCCAGGCGTGCGAGCTGTGGTCGGGCCAGAACAAGGTGATCCATGTCACGGTGGCCCCCGAAGCGGACGCCGAGCTCACGGCAAGCGATCCGCTGATGTCAAACCTTGCCGATGCCATGGCCAAGGCGCGCGACCCTGCACGGCCCCTGATCCTGCAACCCTACGCGCGCCGGTTTTTTTCCCTGACGGCCAAGATCTATCCCGATCCGGCCTACCGCGCCGAGGACGTCAAGCTCTGGGCGCGCCAGCAGATCGAGGCGCTTTTCGGTTACGACGCCCGCAAGCTCGCCCAATCGGTGAGTGCTGCCGAAGTCATTGCCGCGCTGCATCGGGCGCGCGGTGTCGTATCGGTCGATCTCGACGCGCTCGAGGTGCTGCTCGACGGCTCTACCACCGGTTCCGTGGCTGCTGATCTGTCCTCGGTGTTGCCGTCGCTCCCCGCCGTCGGGCCGGGCCAGCGCGGGCAGCGCCAAGACTTTGCCCCGGCGCAATTGCTGACCGTGCTGCCGTCGGCGGTCAGCCTGACGATGATGGAGCCCGCAAATGTATAATCGCGCGACCGGCAACCTTTTCGAACGGCTGCCCAGCCATTTCCGCACGCGCGATGCCGAAGAGGGTCGTGCGCTGCAGGCGCTGATGGAGATCATGGCACAGGAGCTGGTCATCCTGGAGCGCGACATCGACCAGCTCTACGACGACTGGTTCGTCGAGACCTGCGAGCCGTGGGCACTGCCCTACATCGCTGCGCTGATCGGCGCCCGGCCGATGCGTGAGATCGGGTCCGACCAGGTAGGGCTTCTGCGTGGATACGTCGCCAATGTGCTGCGCAACCGGCAGGCAAAAGGCACCGCCGCGGCGATCGAGCAGGTGGCGCGCGAAGTGTCCGGATGGTCGGTGGTGGCGGTCGAATTCTTCCAGAGGCTTGCGACCTCGCAGCATATGAACCATGTGCGGCCGGCTGCACAGGCCTTTGCCGATCTGCGCGACACCGCGCGCTGCCGCGCCAGCCGGTCGCCATTCTCAACGATGGCGCATTCGCCGGCCGCCGGGCAGCCGGGTGCCTATGCCGGGCGCTACAACATTCCGCATCTCGGGCTATTCATCTGGCGGCACGCGGCGGCACCGATCTGGCCGGTGGAAAATCCAGCCGCAGGGTACCTGGGCGGGGCCGTGCCGCGTCCCGATGCACCGGATCCGGGGCTTTTGACCTTTGATCCGCTGGGACGCGACCTGCCGTTGGTCAACCGCCCGGCGGCAGACCTGAGCGTGGGTGCGCGGATGACCGCGCGCACGGTGCCTGCCATATTGTCCCGCGATGAGGTCTTCGCCGCGCTCAACGCTGCCCGCGCAGACGGCGCCACTCCGGGCCGCTGGTTTGAGGAAAGCCCGCCGTTCCGGGTGCGTCTGGACGGCGCGGAGGTGCCGCCTGGAAAGCTCTTCTGCTGCAATCTGGAAAAGGCGGAAAACGGCACGTGGCGGCGCCCGGCCGTGGCCGGCACGGTGATGGTCGACCCTGAGCTCGGCCGGATCGCGCTGCACGCTTCGGACGAGGGCAAGGCGGTCGAGACCGGTTTTGCCACCGGGCATCCCTTCGATATCGGCGGCGGCGCCTATGACCGGCGGTCGAGCCTCGAGAAATGGCTGCCCGATCTCGTAATGCCCGGCGAGGCGCCGCCCTGGCAGATCGGTGTGACGAAGGTGGCGGGCCATGTGACCGACGACCCGCTTCAGGGTGGGCCGGTGGTCGCGAGCCTGCGCGATGCGGTCGACCGCTGGAATGCCCAGGCCACCGCGGGCTCGCGCGGGATCATCGCGGTGATGGATAACGCCACCTATGTCGAGGCGCTGAACGCCACCCATGCAATCACGTTGCCGAAAGGCGCAACGCTGGCGATTGTGGCTGCCGCCTGGCCGGTGATGGAGGAGCCGGGCGGCGTGCGTCGCCGTATTCCGGGCCAATTGTCGCCGATGCACCGCCGGCCTCTTGTTCTGGCGCCGGCGATGATCGACGCGGCGGATGCGGGCGACGACCCGGCCGGCTCGCTGGTGATCGACGGATTGGTGATCACCGGCAATCTCACCGCCCGGCCTGGAGGCGATGTGGGGGCATTGCGGCTTTACAATTGCACGATTGGCGCCTCGGGCACGGCGCTGGACTATTCGGTGCGTGCCACTACCGAGAATGCCAGGATGAGCCTGGTCCTCGACCGCTGCATTGTCGGCAAGGTGGAGCTACCGCAGGCGACCGGCGCAATCGAGATCACCCGGTCGATCATCGGGGAGGATCAGACCGCCGGCGGCGGCGGGGCAGGGGCTGGCGCCTTGGTGCTGCGCGTGCCGCTCATGGACATGAGCTGCAGCGCCAGCACCGTCCTTGGCCGCACCGCCTGCCGCAGCCTGCAGGCGGAAAACAGCATCCTCACTGGGCGGATCACCGTCGAGCACCGGCAAAGCGGCTGCGTCCGGTTTTGCTATGTCGACGAGACCTCGGTCTTGCCGCGCCGCTACCGCTGCGTGCCGCGTGCGAGCGACGACCCCAAGCCGCGGCCGGTCTTCGTCTCGACCCGTTTTCAGGATCCCGAATTCGGACTCTTAAGCCTGCGCACGCCACAGGCCATCCTCGAAGGGGCCGAGGATGGCATGGAGATGGGAGTGGGCTACGCCAACCGCGACCCCGCCCGCCGAGCCAACATCCGCGATGCCGTCGAGGAATTCGCGCCATTCGGCCTTGTCCCGGGCTTCATTTACATGAGTTAGGAGGCCTGCCATGACCGGCGATATTTCGAAAAAGACCTTCGATCCTGCCAAGGATTTCAGCCTTGTGGGAATGCAGCAGGGCCGCCTGTTCACCGATGCCGACTGGAACGAACAGGGCGACATCCTGCGCGCCTCGGATCGGGAGACGGCGGCTGATATCATCGGCGCTGCCGGCTTTCCGGAGGACGATGCGGGCTTCGGACTGATCCCGGATGCCGGGACCGGAACGCTGGTGATCACCCCTGGTACCGGATACGTGGCAGGTGTGGGCCATGTGCTGCGCTGGCCTTTCGTCTTTTCGCTGACCCGTCAGTCGGGCACCGGCGGCAATGCGGTCTGGCGGATCGACGATGGCAGGGAACTGGCTGACGACGACGTGCTGAGCACTGACCCGGCGGGCCTGAGCGGTTTCGTCAAGGTGCGCAACTTCGCTGAGGATGCGAACGGCGTGCGGACCTTCCGTACCACGCCAGCCCTTGGTGATGCCGTAACCCGCGCCTTCCGGCCGGCAACCATCCAGCGGCAGCCATATGGGGCAGGCACGCCGCTTCCGGTGGCGGCCGGCGACTACCTGGCCGTGCTCAAGTCCACAGATCAGATCGTGACCGCACTCGATGAACCGCTGCTGCGCGAGGTGGCTTTTGACGGGCCCGATACGGCCTATCGTGAGCGGACCATCTGGCAAGTCCAGCTGGTTGCGCGCGCGGCGCTCCTGGCGCTTGGATACCAGCCTTCCGACCTGACCTGCCCGGCGCTGTCAAAGGGGTTCGACCCCGTCCTTGCCGACCGAGCGCGGGGCGAGATGCGCGCGCGGACGGAGCTTTCCGACCTCAGCGCCGGCCCCTGCAACCTGCCACCCGCCGCGGGCTACCGCAGTCTCGACAACCTTCTCTTCCGCGTCGAGATCCATCTGGGTGGCGACGAGGCGGTGGCACTCTACAAATGGTCGCGCGAGAACGCCATTCACCGCACGCGATACCGCGAGATCGACGCAGGTGTCCTGGTGGTCGACAGCATTGGCCGGGATGAGATGACCGCGCTGAAGACGGGCGACTGGATCGAGATCCGCGACGCGGCGGCGATCTATGGCGAGGCGCCTGGCTTCTTCGCCCGGATTGACGAGGTGGTCGGCCAACGCGTCTCGCTTGCCGAACTGCGCGACCCGCTCACGCTTGCGCCGCTCCTCAACAACGGTCTTCCCGACACAGACAAGCTTCCGGCGGAGGCATTCGTCACGCGTTGGGAAGGCGGGCTGCCGGCGCAGGTGGATGATGCCGCGGCCGATTGGGCCGAGCTGGAGAATGGCGTCCAGATCCGTTTCGGGGCCGGTCAGTATCAACCCGGCGATCACTGGACCATTCCGGCGCGCGCCGTGTCCGGCGATGTGGAATGGCCACGCAATCCGGTGACCGGCGAACCGTTGTCGAAACCTGCCGAAGGGCCGCGGCGCAACTATGCGGCGCTCGCCTGGCTCGTGCTCGACGGTGCCGGCGCCTGGACAGTGGCCGAAGATTGCCGCCCGCTTTTCCCGCCGATTACCCGCGCCAAGCAGGTGCTTTACGCCGGCGGCGACGGGCAGGAGGCCCTGGACGATCCCCTGAACGCGGCCGCCTTGGTACCCCTACCAAAGGAGCTTTCCGTCGCGGTGGTGCGCGGTCACAAACCGGTCCAGGGAGAGACCATCCGTTTCACCGTTGCGGAGGGTGCCGGGCAGTTTGGTAACGGCATGCCAACCCAGGAGGCCACCACCGATGGCACCGGCGTGGCGTCGGTGAGCTGGAGCCTTGATGGCACGAACCGGGTGCAGCGCGTCTTTGCCCAGCGTCTGGATGCGGCCGGAACTGCGACCCATGCGCCCATCGCCTTCAACGCGACACTCGCGCGTGCGACCCACGTCAGTTTCAACCCGGCCAATACGCCCGCGCTTGTGCTCGCCAATACGGTACAGAAGGCTATCGAGGCCTTGGCGGGGCTTCAGCATGCCGGCTGCACCACCATCGTCATCCAGCCAGGTGAGGACTGGGTGGCGCGGCTGGAAGGGCTGCAGCCGGGCGAGAATGCCTCGATCTGTTTTGCCAGGGGCACCTACACCACCGGGCGCACGGTGCAGATGACCGGTCTCGGTCATATCCGCATCAGCGGCGCCGGGCCCGGGACCGTCCAGATTCTGGCCTATCGGACGGAGGCGGCCATCGCCTTTGCAGCATGCGCCAGCGTTGTGGTCAGCGGGCTTGAATTCGCAACGCCCGACAGCAACAGTGCGGTCGATCCCGGCCTGAAGGTCCACCGCCAGGGCACGTTGGACTTCGGTCACTGCGACGCGGTTGAAGTACATGGCTGCACGCTGAGTTGCGGTGGCGGCACCTCGACCGAGCGCACCTGCCTGACGGTCCGGGGCTACAGCGAGACGCTGAAGAGCTTGAGGGTCACGCAATCGGTCCGGATCACCAACAACAGTCTGACGGTCGGCAACCTTCAGGAGGGGATCGTCGTGACCGATGCCGTCGACGTCGATGTCTCCGGCAACATCCTGACCGCCAAGCCGGGCAAGGGCTCGCTCAACATCAAGGCGTTCCTTTCCGACAAGGTCTGGCTGGCCGCGACCGCAAACAGCTTCATCACCCGGCCGGTGAAGGGCTATGTCGGCCGGGGCACCGGCTTCAAGGAGATTGGCGCCAAGGAATGGCGCATGACTTTCGACAGTCCAGTGCCGCAGAAGGACTGGGACGTGCTGGTCGCTAAAAACCCGCCCGCCGCGGCGGACCTCAAGAACCAGGAAACGTTCGGTCGCTGGGCGCAGGGGCTCGTCGCTTCCGTTGCCGAGGACCCCGACCGGATGCCGGTGTTTCGCAAGCAGTTGAAGCGGCTTGGGGATTCGTTCGGCACCAATGGCGAGGGGCTGGAAAATACGAAGGTGCGCACCACGCTCCTCGTCTCGAGCGACCCGGTCGTGCAGCGCTTCGATGCGAGATCGGGTGCTGAGCGACAGGTCGTGGTCGAAGCGAACGGGCAGGTCGTCGCCTTCGACAGTGCCTTCAGCCAGAAGGATTGGACGACGCTCATTTCCCGCAGCGGTTCGGCTGCCAAGATCGCAAACGCAGACGAACTCCTGGGGCTGAGCTACGGCCTGGCGAAGAAGGTATTGGAGGATGCCGAGCTCCGCGCCGGACTGGGATCGGTCCAGAACTGGCTGAAGGGGCTTGAGGAAAACTCGGTCAGCCTGGGGGCGCAGGGCATCGTGTGCGGTGGACGGCGGATGGACAATGTCGCGATCCGGGGCAATGCGATCCGCGCTTTCCAGGTGGGGGTGCGGGTGGCGGTCAGCCACATGCGCAACGCAAATGTCCGGGCCAGATCGGTGTCGATCGACGACAACCGCATGGAGTTGATGGCGCCCAGCGCACAGGCCTATGCCGGTTATGGCGTGCTGGTCGGGAATGTCGATACCCTGCGCATCCGAGGCAACGAGATGGCACTGTCGACCCGGCCGAATTTCAGCAGGTATTTTGCGCAGGGCATCCGGATCTGGGGCTTCATAGGTCACCAAGTGCTGGTGGCGGAGAACCGGATTTCGATGGCCACGATGGGCATCCGCCTGGTTTCGGTTGTCGCGTTCGGCGACGAGGATCCACACCTTTGGGTGTTCCGCGAAAACCTGATCGAGGGACCGGGGATCCGTGGCTGGAAAGTGACGCCATCCTGGCCGCTCATCGACCAGAACAATCTGACGCGCAGCGTCTAAGGATGGCCTGACGCCGATTTTCGTTGTATGATTGTGTTTCCTGGCTCTTATGGCAAATGATCTGTGGTGCCACCGGGTTCGAGTCCCTGTCAGGTAAGCGAAGCGGAGCGGGACACCCGGTCCGCTTCCCGCATTTTTGGGCATGCAAAACCTGTCTAAGCGCGACGACGCGGGCCGCTTCCGCCTGTCTCTTTGAGCCGCCTTCGTTTGCGCGTCTGATCAGTTGCACAAACGCTATCGCTGATCGTGACTTCAAGGGGTCTTGGCGGTATCGGTCGTCAGTTGAACCAGAAGATACGTGACGATTGCATCCCGCTTGGCCAACCCTTTGGGGCGGCCCTCGGCGTCCAGGGCAACCAGCGTCTTGCGTGCCAGCTGATCCATTTTTGTGAGCGCTTCGGCATTCGTCGCGTCGGCTGCGATCGCTTCCTTCGTAAACCCTGGTAGCTCAAGAAGTTTGCCGGCGTCCGGCGCGTCGAGCGCCTCGCGGAACCGTGTCTGGGTTTCAGAACCGTTCTGGCCCGTCAGGTAACTGATCACCGCCCGGCCGTCGGCGGCCGCGGCGAATTTCCCGTCCGCGTCCGTAACCACCAACGTCAATTCCGGATCAAAGCTCGACAGCGCCTGAAGGTAGAGGACGACGGCCGACGGGGCGTAGTAACCCGGGCGGCCAAGATGGAGGACCAGCGCTACCGGCCGCCCCGGTGCGAGGGTGCGCGTCAAGCCCTCGATCGCTGCGACGCCCTCCTTCTCAATCGATTGGAAATTTTCGACAACATCCGTAAGGGGCAATAGCTTGACTTCGGATTTGGCAGCCTCGCGAAACGTTAGCGCGACACCGCCCGCGGACAACTCGCTGATCGTCCCCGACGCGATGCCCCAGACCCCGAGCGGGAGCAGGAGCAGCGAGATGAAGGTGGTGCTCTCGCCGATCTTCAGATGTTTGAGGATCAGGGCAAGCAGCACAGCCAGTGGGATGCTTGCGATGGCATATACTATGGCGCTCATGGCTGCCCCCGCTCTATAATCGAGCTATCGCGTATATCCTCAACCATTATAACCAGCCCTGTTGGCACTAACTGTTACATTTGGAACAGGTTCATCAGCAATCGTCATGTAAAGTGTGTCATGCTGGCTGAATAAATTCAGTCAAAGGCTATGTCCGATAATAAATTTCGGGGATTTTCGTTCGAAAATCCGGCGGATATCCTTGTTTTATCGCCAAAATGAGCGTTTCTCGTTGAATTTTCAACGAGCTGGATCTTTTCCATAGTGTTGCATACGAAACCCGACGACCATCTGACGGCTCTGTCCCAACGTGAAGGAGAGCCCGACGGCGGTTGGACATGCCCTGGCGTTGGTCTGGGCGATTGGCAGGTCCCGCGTGGCGTGACCGTGCCAGCTTGAACGCACAGTAAACCGACCATCAGCTGCGGCAGAACTAGCGGGCAACAGCGCGCTACAAAAACGATGGGAGGCTTCCGTGAAGACAAGTGTACGCGGCATATGCGCCATGCTCGCCGAAGAGGCAATCGTCCTATCAGCCTACAACGATGGCACAGGAACCATGACGGTCGGCGCCGGACATACCGCGGCGGCCGGTCCACCTGTTCCCCGCTCCGGCCTGACGATCACCCTGACGGAGGCGATCAACATCTTCCGCACCGATCTTGCCAAGTTCGAGGCGCAGGTTCAGGCAGCCGTCAGGACCCCGCTGGCGCAGCATCAGTTCGATGCCCTTGTGTCGTGGCACTTCAATACGGGCGCGATATCGAAGGCATCCTTGACGCAGAAGCTCAATGCCGGAGACGCTGTTGGCGCGGCCGCCGAATTTGCGCGCTGGAACAAGAGCAACGGCAAGGTGCTCGACGGCTTGGTCGCGCGTCGCGAGCGTGAAGCAGCCATGTTTTCAAAGGGAGAGTATGGCAGCCCGAAGATCCGCGTCCTGGAGAGCAGGGGTGGCCCGGAGGAAATCTTCACCGCCGACCAGATCGAGACGCTCCTCGGGGGTGCCCCGAACTCGGAAGAAGAACAGACGACCGAGGAACTGCTGGCCAATCCGATCTCGCAGCTTCTCCCGCTCAACCGGCCCAAGCAATCCGCCGCGCTCACGAACACCGTGCTTCATCAGTTTAGAAACCTCATTCCGGAAGAGGGGCGTGATGACGCTGTGACGTTGCTCGCCGTGCGCGGCTACTACCTCAACTCGATGGGCAAGGAGAGCGCAAACGATCGCGGCGTCTACGACGACGCGATCTTCATCGTCGAGCCGAGCGGTGTCCACAACTTCAACGCCAATACGGATCCCAGCCGTTTCGGTCGCGGTATCGCGCGGCTGAAGCCACGCCAGGCGATCCGGTACAGACCCGGTCTTCACGGATTTGGGCGCAAGAACGGGCCCTATCCCGCCTTCCGGCAGGACAGCGACTGCACGGTCATTCGTGATGAAACTGGTGAGGATACGGATTCGCAGGATGGCCGCTTCTGGATCAATCTCCACCGCGGCGGCGTCACGTCCACCTCCAGTCTCGGTTGCCAGACGGTCCCACCGCATCAGTGGAACGAATTCAAGACCCTCGTAGACGGTCTGCTGAAGAAGCATGGACAGGAAGCTTTTTACTACTTGCTCGTCGATCAGGACGATGTCCCACAGGAGGAAACGACCATGCCTGTTATCACGCAGCCGGCACCGGCTCCGGCGACGACCGAGGCGAACCCCGCACAATTGCTCCAACAGATCCTCGCGCTCGCTGCGATGTCGCGCGGACACAAGCCCGCGAACCAGGGCGACATGACCTGGCTGGTCGATGTCTTGCGGGCACTTGTCACCCAACCGACGATCAATGGCGTTGTCCTGAATGGCGCGAAACCGGACCCGCTCGCATCGGTCAGCGACCCTGACCTGACGCCGGTCAACGGTGCGCTCGGAAAGACGCTCGGGAATGTGCTTGACGGCCGCAAGACCGCGATAGGTGCCATCGGCATGCTCGCCACGACCCTTCTGCCAATCTTCTTCCCGCAGCTCGCGCCGGTCACGGCGATCGCTGCACCCTTGATCGAGGGTGCGGCGAACGCGGGCGCCACAGCGGCGGCGACGCACGCTGGCGGAGGGCTCGGCAGCGAGCTTGTAACGGCCGCCTTCCCTGTCTTTGCCGCGATCAGCGGCTGGGGCGTGATGGGCAAGGTTGAAAAATGGGTCCGCGCCCTTCGGGGCGGGCTTGAAGCGCCGGCCGCGTGAGAACCGCGGCGGCTCACGCCAAGACAACAGGGAAACGCACATCAGGGCCATAAAGGAAAAAAGAGATGAAACGCTTGGTTGTTTGTTTCGACGGAACCTGGAACGACGCCGATAGTGCCCGATCCGAAACGAATGTCGCGCGGATCGCGAGGGCCATTCGCGCTTGCCAGGACGATAGAGGCGGTATTCCGCAATCTGTCCTTTACCTGCGCGGTATCGGATCGTCCGGCCTGCAAATTCAACGCCTTTTGGATGGCGCGATCGGCACTGGCGTGGATGAGAACATCCGCTCCGGATACATGTTCCTCGCCCAGAATTATGTTTCAGGCGACGAGATCTATCTGTTCGGTTTCTCGCGTGGTGCCTTTTCCGCGCGCAGCCTGGCGGGGCTGATCGCCTCGTGCGGACTTCTCAGACGGCAGCGGCTCGGGGATCTGCGCAACGCCTGGCAGTATTACAGAACCACCGAGGACCGGTCGCCGAAGGAATTCGTCGATAGATATTCGACGGATGCGCACCAGGATGTCGAAGTCACGATGCTCGGCGTCTGGGACACGGTCGGCGCGCTCGGCGTTCCCAGCCACATTTTCAGTGGCTTCAACTTCAAGGAATATGGATTCCACAATACCACGGCCTCAAAGATAACGCGCCACGCCTACCACGCGATGGCCATCGATGAGTCGCGAGACGAGTTCGTGCCGACGCTCTGGACAGGCGACGTCCCGGCCAATTGCACGATAGAGCAGGTCTGGTTCGCAGGCAGCCATGGAGACGTTGGCGGAGGGTATGTCGACCGTTCTCTGGCCGATATCCCGCTGGTCTGGATGGCGGAAAAAGCGCAGGCCTGCGGGCTTGTGATCGACTGGACGATGCTCCCGAAAGGACTCGACGTCAGCGCCCCGCATCACGACTCGCGTGCAGGCTGGTCGCTCAAGGACCGGTTGACGCCGACATTCCGGCAAATCTGCGAGAAGCCGTTCAGGGTCAATTACTACGAAACGCTTTACCGGCCGCGCGATGGACAGGGCATTGCCCAACGCACGATCAACGAATCCCTTCATGAAAGCGTGATCGCGCGCTATGGGCAGACAGTTTCCTTTTCTCCGGACGACGATCCGTCGGCGCGCGCGCAGCAAGTCTACAAGCCCAGAAATCTCGCTCCGCTTTTCAATGTCCCGGTTCGGGGGCAGCGCCCAGTGGCGCCCAATGTGATCGCGGCTCAGGCTGCCCAGGTCGCGACCGTTTGAAAACACCTACACGCCCGGTTCATGGGACTGGACGGGAAGATGCACGGCAAGACGAGGAGGTCTTGCCGTGCATTTTCGTCTGGCCGCTCGTGAAGCCAAAGCTGGAATGGATTTCACCTGAGCCCGAGGTCAGGGCGACCACTGCACATTCGCAACCGCATTGCACCGTCATCGGTTTTGTGGAGCCGGACGTCAGTGCCGCAGCGTTTGGGGCCGAGCAACTTTCAGGCGGGCCTCGCCTGATGGCCCATCCGAGAATGCGCCGCAACAAGAAGATCGCCAGGTGGTGCCCGTGATCTACTGCCATGGTCCAATCCGCTTCACGTGTCCTCACCGACCAGGATTGCCAGCAATCGTGCACTGCCCGCCAGTAAGCGAGCGGCTAGGCACGTTCTAGGCCCTTGCGGGCTTGCGGTCACGCTGCCGAGGAGAATAGACGATCGGTGGTAGTCCCAGTAACCGTGACGCCGGTCGCCTCGTCCGTAATCTTGATGCCGGCCCACATACGGCGTCGTCCGCGCCGGCGCGGCCTAGCGGTCCGTCTTCGGAATGCTTTGCGAGACCTCGGGCAAATGCACCGGATCTTGCTGCGCACCGGCAGCAGACCCAGGCTTCTCAGTCATGTCGCTTCCCGCCGGAATGCTGTTGATCCGGAACAGGGTGGCGAGATGTTGGGACTTTTGCGTCCCGGGAAAATGACCTGAGAACAGCCGCTCGACGGTTCCGTCCTCGAACATGCCGTAAAGCGCAAGTGTGATGCGCTCGGGGAAATCGGGGAAACGGCGAGATGAGACCACGAGGGCGTAGGGCTCGTAGGTGCCTTCCGTGGTCGGCGTCGTGTCGGCAGCACAACGGGTACCGGTACGTTCGCCATAGTCGGCAAGTGCGGCCTTGATGATATCGACATCCCCGAAATAGCGGGCCAGCCGACCGTTACAAAATTCCTCCGCCGCCTCGGAATGCGAGTCGATTTCTCGCGGGCAGATCATCCAGTTGTCCTGCGTCAGGTGCGCCGCATTGGTTTTCAGCGTGTCGCCGATCGTAGATCCCTTGACGTAGCCCCAGATCTCAAAGGTTCTCTTCTTCTCGGTGTTTTCCTTCGTGGGCTGCTGGAGAGTGAAATCAAACTTCTGTTCCAGCCAGCCGAGAAGGCCGTTTCCGGCGGTTGCTGCAGGTTGGGTCGTACTGGGCGGGGTGGCTTGGTTCGCGGGCACCGACGACCATCTTCTCGTCTTCGGATCTTCGCCCTTTGCCTGTTTCAGCCAGTTGAACACGTCCGTGCAGGTCGGCTTGGGCGGTGCGTCTTTGGGAAGGTCCCCGGCTGCCTCTGACGAACGTGGATCGAGATGCGCCTTGACGTATGAGCCGTTCGCCACGAAGACGATGGGCGAGAACGCAAGATAGGGTGCCTGCCCGTTGTAGGCGAAGTTCTGCATCCGCTTGAGCGTGATCGTCGTCGGATCGCAAAGCAGGTCGTAGTCGCCGTCGCCTGTTTTCAGGAACGCGGCTCGTTTCTTTGCGTCGACGCCCTCTTCGCTAAAATGATATCCCGCACGCTGGACGGCCTCGGTGCAGATATCCCAAAAGAAGCCGAGATAGCCTTTGGTGTCCTGGTCCCGCCAGATGAAGGGTCGCGCATCTTCGCGCACCCCGATCCTAATCTCACCGCTGTCAAGCGTCTCGGCACGCGCAGCATAAGAGAGAACATGCGCTGGGACGAGTGCGGCGACGACGAATTTGGCGAGCAGTGGGCGCATCGGCTACTCCGCGGGTGTTGGTCTTGGCGCCACGCGTGCGGGCGTCTTTCCTGAACGGAAGCGCTCGGCGCCGCCGCGCTGGTTGAGAAGAGCAGCCGTGACGCAAAACACGACGACGAAGCCGATGAACGCCGAGAACATCGCCGAGTAGACGACGAGACCTCTATCGATTGCGTCGAGGCTCAGAGTGGTTGCGGACTTTGTTGCCCATGATGTCAGGTAACGGGTCGCCCCTCCGCAGACGGCCATGACAACGGATGCGCCGACCGCCCAGATCAGGCTCGAGAGATACGTCGGCTGCAGTGAGAGTGACAGTGCCCGAGCCAACCATGCATCGAGCAGGAAGGCCACGATCAGGGCAAGTACGGCGCCGCGAACGGCCGTCGGCGCGTTGTATTCGAACGAAAGCTGCAGGAACAGCGAGAGGCCCTGATCGCCGGCGGCCCAACCTGTGTCGAGGCCGGTTTTCCAGAGCTGCAGCCCCATGACGAATACGGCGGCGACGGCCCAGGACACGAAAACGACGAGCACGGCTTGCGGCAACCACGACGTCCAATGCGCCTCGCGCATGTTGCGCCAACGACGCGACTGCATGCCTGCGTCGCGAAGCGCGAGCGTCACGATCATCGGGATGCAGTAGTTGTTGAACGCGTAGAAGATGTAGGTCAGCGTGCGGGAATAGACATTGACGGGGCTACCCCATACGAGCTCGCTTTCAAACCGACCGGGTAGCAGGCTCCAGAAGAGGCTGACGAAGAGCACGGTGCCGAGGGCCCAGAGCGCAGTCAACGTCGCGTAGGATCTGCGATAGCCAGCGCTTAAATGGGGGTGCAACAGGGCGCCGAGGAACTGCTCGAGCTTTTTCCGGGCAACGAATTGCTGATGTGCCGCCGCCTCGTCAGCCGTCGCCGGCGAGACGACGATGATCTCGTGCTCGACATAGAGCGCGAGCAGGATGCAAAGGTCGTCTGCAAGGTCGTCGGCATCCGACGCCAATCGCTCCCAGGTCGCCCTCTTGCGTTCGCCGAGGCTTGCATCGGCGGCTCCGTTGCCGACAGGGGCTTCCTTCGCCGCGCCTGACCCGTAACCCGACCTCTCGTCCAGTTCCACCACCAACTGATCCCGTCGCTTGCTGAGCTCTTCCTCAAGTTTCTGAAAACGCTCCCGCACGGGGGCGTTGGCGAGCTTCAGCTTGCGGTCGAGGATCCAGGCAGAGACGGAGAAGATCAGTTCCAGATCGAGACGAAAGTCCTCGGGTTCGCTCAACTGATCCTTCGCGGCCGCCTGATAATGATCAATACGCTCCCAATTGCTGCGCGGAATGAGGAGGGTGTTCTTTTCGACGGATGACGCACTGTCGGCCGAGATCGCGAGGTCCTTCCGGCGCAGATCTTCACTGGCGCCGATGACGCGGGTGGGAATACCCGCCAGGCGGTGGGCAGCACTTCGCATCCAGTCCTCGAAGCTTCCCAGAAGCGGGAAACTGGGTGCCAGACCGACCATGATCAGCGCGATGGCAAGCGAGACCGATGCGTCGATGCCGATATCGAAGTCCCGCACGACCGACGGAACGACGATGGCGGACAGAGGCTGCATCCAGGTGATTGCAGCACTGTTGCTGCCCGGGGTGAAGCCTGTGGTGATCGCTACCGGGGCATCGACGGAAGGAACGGGAAGCTTGCTCGCACCGATCGAAAGATCCGGGCCACCGAGCATTGGGAGGAGTTCCGCGTAGGCGCAGAGGAAGAAGTAGATGAACAGAAGTATGAGCGCGTAGCATGCGTAGGCATGCATGACGATGCGCCGCGCCCGAAGCTTGTCGGGCGACAACAGGTTGACAAGCCGCTCCATCTGCCGCCCGCCCTCGTAGGTGACACGGTTGAAGCGCCCGTAAGAATAAAACAGGACGATCGCCGCTCCGAAGAGCAGCGCGACAAGGTTCGGCATGGTGATGGTTCACAGTCTGGGGCAGTGCCTTAACGGCACTGCTGTACCGCCGGGTTGCATTGTGCAGCTGCCGTCGCAGGCACGAATGATGTCAGGGCAATGAGCACGAGCAATAGCTTCATCATGGCATCCTCCCTTGCGATTTTGCTTTTTGATACTGGAAGCGATCAGCCAACAAGTCGCGTTGTCGAAAGGCATAAGTTGCAAGACAACCGAATGCTCACGAAACCACTTTCCCAATTGTATGATACCAAGCGCGTCGCGACGTGGATGTTACGTTCGTAACACCTGAAGTCCCTGGGCAGGTGTAATTTGTGTTGGTCCTTGTGCGTATTGCGCCGTCGCCAGCGCGGTCACCAATCTCCACATCTCCAGGCAACGCGCCGGCTCAAAGCCGGATGGATGGCTCCTTGGCGCTGTCGCGTGCGGCCGCGAAGTATCTCGGCGGCTCTCCAGGCCGATGCCATGCCTTTCTGGGACGACAGGCAGCGCTTGCGGCGTCGCCGACATCCCCATCGGTGTGCGCGGTTGCTGGCAGCGATCCTGAGGCCAAGCGGCGCGCGAGATTGACGCCGACCGGATAGGACCAAGTCTTCCGTCCGAAAGGGCGGCCTGCATCGTTATGGACTGGGAAGCCTGCCACTGGCTGGCGTCAGCTGGTACGAGACGGTCCTCACGGCACGATAAGGGACGCTCCACGGCGAGGTCGGGAATGGCTGCTGCACGGAAGAAAAACCTGAGTTGCTCAATCGCGGATCGGGCGGACAGTTCGCGCGAACCGGCTTTGTTCGCTTTCGCGGCCGTCGACTGGTACGCCCCCTTTGTCCTTCTGAGCTGCACCGCGACTGTTGCCGTATTCGTGGATCTGTTTCTCCGTGCCTATGCACCCTTCCCAAATCGGTTTTCGAGATATGCCACACCAAACGACACGATGTCCCGCGCGTCGAAGAGGTGGCAGAAAGCATCTCCGACCTTCCCGCTCCGGTGCCGGCGAGTGGCGACGTAGGCATTCGCAATCAATTCGACCGCGTCGGGCTGACCCGCGACCGCAAAACGATCGAGGATACCGTTGGTGTCAAAGTCTTCGGCGGTCTCCCATACCGTTTCACCATTCGGACCAAGAAGCGGCATCTCGTAAGTCACGCGCCGCTTGCCGGGGATGTCGGCGATCGCTTCCGCATAGTGCAGCGCGGTCACGGAGTTCAAAGGGGCGCCTAGCAAGAGCACTTTTCCCCCAAGTTCGACAAAACGTTGGATTGGCGAGCCCTTTCCCAAGGCCTGGCCAAGCCGATGAGGCTCGATCAACGTCTCAGAAAGTGGCCCAACCGCAACCATTGACGCGTCGGGATGAGCGCTACGGCGCGCGCCGGGCGCTTCAACAAGAAACTGGTTGAGCAGGCCGAAACCCGGATAGGTGCGAGCGGTTGCGGGATCGAACGGCGGCCAGGTACGTCGCGCTTCATCAGCCATCCGTGCGCCATTCAAAGTTTCCTCGTAGGGTGAGCGGTCCCATGAAGCATAGCCCATGAGGGTGCCAGATGACCCAATCGCATCGAGGAGTGCGCCGACAATGGCGGCCGGCCCGCCTTTGACGGAGCCAACGGCTTTCAAAGAGGCGTGAACCATCACAAGATCGCCCGTTCGAACGCCCAGTTGTCGAAGATCCGTCGTAATTTCAGTCCGGGTTTTCATCGAACCAGTTCAGATTTTCCAAGGTCCTCGAAATCAGGCCGCCGGGGCCAGCACGAGTATCCACGCTACCAGTGAGGTCGAACGTCAAAGCAAGCATGCTTGTGCAGCGGCCGGCGGGCGACTTGCCAATTGTCGGGCATGAGCGGTCTCCTCTGCGAGGCAAACAATGCTTAAGTGAGGCCGGATGGAGAGGCGCGTTCGACGCGATGTTTAAAGCCGACACCCGATGAGCCGTAGCGCGCACCGTGACCTAGAGGGCCTCGCTCGCGACTTTGGCCGCCATCGACACCAGGAGCGCTGCCAAAGCTACGGCTGTTCCGAACCTCGCGATCTTCATGCGTCGTTCGCGACGCCCAGTCCAGTCATATCCCATCGGCGTCGCCTCCCGTCCGCATTTGGTGCTGGTCCGCCCAGGGCTTTCAATCGACCTTGCGCTCTGGTCGGCGTTCTCGAAGTAATTTGAGGTATCTGCGCCGGATGCAATCGATGGGCACATCGCCGGCGATCCACAGCTTGAGCAGGACCTCGACCTCGGCATTACGCTCGATCGCCATGCCGCGCTCTGCCCATTTCGCAATGACGCGATCGGCGATTTCCTTGCGCGTGGTCATGAATGTCCCTTTGCTTTGGGTCATTTTCGTTGCATGGCAAGCGCGCCGGGTTCCCGGAAGACACCCCGCACCGATGAAGTCCGATCCGCAAGGCCTCCCAACGTCCCACTGATGTGATCGGCCTGTTGTCTGGTTAATCTGAACTGCAGCGCCGACACATCCGTGAGATTGGGGTCGACGCTGAATTCGATCCTCAAGAAAACGTCGCCCGTTTCATCGCCTTTAGCCGGCTCGGCTTTCCAGCCGACGATGGTCGAGGACCTGACATTGCCACGCCCGTCCGTACTCCAATCGTTCATGCGCTTGCAAACCTCTCTCATTGCGAAAACCAACGACAGACAAGAAGCTCCAGACCACGCGCCAGGAAGAATATCCGAAAGTGCGCGTATCAGAATTGGTACATACCAGTGTTAAGCAATAGTTTTGAATTATGCATTTGGCATTTAAAAATTACAGGTCGCTAAAAGATTGATGCGACAACAGAGCCAAACACTTCCTTGCGCTGATTGTTGGCGCAAGGATTGCGGCTTGCCTGTAGGATGTCCTTTCTCAAAGCAAACGGGAGGTTGTTATGAGTGATCACGTCTACAAGAAGGTAGAGCTTGTCGGCAGTTCGAAGGCGTCCGTTACCGACGCTATCGAAACCGCGATCGCGCGTGCATCGAAGACCATGAGAAACCTGGAATGGTTCGAGGTCGACCAGATCAGGGGGCACATCAAGGATGGCGAAGTCGCGCACTACCAGGTGGTCATGAAAGTTGGCTTTCGTATTGACGACTGAACAGGCAACGCCTGGGCGCCAGCTTGGATGGACTGTCGCTTGCAGCGCGTGATGTGATAACATTACATATGGAGTATCTTGATCCTGCAAAATTGGAATGTCACTCTCCCTGGGTTTTGAGGTACTGATCAAGTTTTGGTTTGGGTGCCCGAAACCCCACCCCTCGAACTACCTTCCGCCCATCAAGTTCAGGACGACAAATCGTCAGGCTCCCCGGCCTTTTCGATCTGCTCCCGGATATGGGATTCGATGTCGTCGAACACCTCGGCCGCGCCTGCGTCCGTCGCGATCAGATCGATCGGCCGACGGCCGCCGAGATGCACGCTTTCTCTGCGTGCCCATTTCAGGATCTCGCCTTCGCCTCGCAGGACCGGGCGCGCCATCTCCAGCATTTTCGCAAGGTGATGCGGCTTCGCATACCATGAGTGTGGCTTGATGCTGGCACGACGGCGGCCGGGAACGACATCCGGCAATTGCGAGGCGCGCAGCTCTTCGTCCAAAATATGCCGTCGCACCCAATGGGCGAGCTTCGCAAGCGAGACGTTCGCCTCGCGCTCAAGATCGCCGCCAGCGCCGACCTTGCGCGTCGGGATCACCAGCCCACGGACGATATGGGGGCAACGCGCTTTCAGCATCTCAAGTGCCGGCGCCAGGTCCGTGTCATTGGTGACAAGTACCACTTGGTCGACGTCCCCGCTCAGCGCGTCGTCGTAGAGTTGGAGCGCCAGATTCACATCCGACTGCTTTTCCTCAAGCTTCCACACCTGGATCTTGTCGCAGTCACGCGGCCAGCGTTTCGGATCATCCGCCGGAACGATATGCTGGTTGGCCTTGTAGAGCGAATAATAGCCCATCACGAAGGAAAGCCGTCCGCCACAATGCGCCGTGAGGGCATTGTGGTAGTGAGCCTGCGACGAGACCGAATCCTCTCCCTTGGCCGCGCTGTCGATAATCTTCGCCGTGAAGTATTATCGCACAGTCCGGGTGCAGGATCATCGTCGCCGGATCGGCGCCCGGTTCGGGACGATAAAGGATGCTCGGCAGTATATGCGCCTCGAATAGGGCGAGAACATCGAGCCATTTAAACGCGGTCTTGCGTAGGCATCCATAATAGAGATTATAGCCGTCGATATAGACGCGTGTTCGTAACGCTGGCACTCCTTGCTCCCGGGCATAAAAAAACCGGCTTGCGCCGGCTTTTTCCCCCAACCGCCCGGAGCCCATGTCTCTCAGGATGCTGGGTTAGTTGTTAACTGCCAAGATAGTGTTGGGAGGGCTTATAGTCAATTGGATTTGACGGTCGTTTGCGCTTCGAAGCCAACGATTTGGCCTTGTAGGCCGTTAAAATAGGCATGCCTTGCGAAACTCGCAATCGAATTGCCCTATCCGTCGCTGGCCATAAGTCAGGGTAGGGGTCGCCGCCCGTTCCGGTCGGCTTACGTGGAAGGAAGTCGACATGTTGGATTTGAAGGCTTTTCGGACGCTTCAGCCCGGGCGATAAGGGCCGCCCAAATGCTCGGTCGAGAAAGGGAGGATACGCAATGGAAAATACGCAAGGTGGGCCGCTTAGCCGCGATCTCCTTCTTGGAAGCTGGAGAATGACCTCGTGGGTTGCGAGAGACGTCGCGACTGGAGAGCGCAAGGATGCACTCGGGCAGCACCCTCAAGGCACGGTCGTCTACACACCGCAGCGCGTCACTTTTCTTATCCTCAAGGACAATCGCAAGCGGCCCGAGCGATTGCCGCCGTCAGACGAAGAGAAGATCGCTTTGTTCGACACGATGTTCGCCTATTCGGGAACCTACACGGTTGAGCCCGATCGGGTCGTGCACCACGTCGATATGAGCTGGAATGAGGCATGGAGCGGCACAGAACAGGTACGGTTCTGCAAGGTCGATGAACATACGCTGACCTACACCTCGGCCCCAGCCCCAAGCCCATTCGATGGGTGTGAGGTCGTCCACGAAGTGACTTATGTCCGAGAAAAGTGACCAGCGAATGCGCCGTTACAAATTTCTGCCAGTAACTTGTAACGGCCTCCGCAGGCGTCGATGTTGTGCGTGCATAACGAGGCTTGGAGCGCGATGATCCGGGAAATCAAGCGGATCCTGCCGTTTCGCGCCACACCTCATAGAAATTGTTTGTGGTCGGATACGAGGTGGCGCGCGTTGGCGCGGCACGGCTCTGGAGCGCTATCTTCGCGCGCCACCGACGAGAGAGATTGAGCGCGCCGCAGCAGTTACGAGCGGGGCAAATCGTTCCTCCGTTTCCTCGGGCGTGTAGCGACTGCGCGAGACGGCAATGTTGATAGCGCCATAGGGTGTACCCTTGGCATCGAGTACCGGTGCTGCGATCGACAGGTCCCCGTGGAAGTACTCTTCGAAGGCGGTGGCATAGCCCTTGGTCGCGGACACCTGCAACTTTGTCTTCAGGGCGTCGATCGCCCAGGTCGTGTGGGGCGTAAACGGGTAGAGATCCGACCTTTCGAGAATAGAATGCGCGACGTCTTCTGCCAGGCCCGAAAGAATGGCAATGCCCGGCGCCGTGCAATAGGCCGGCAGTCGCGTGCCGGTGATGACGTCGTTGTTGAGTACGTGGCGGCTCATGAAGCGCGAAACGAAAACGATGTCTGTGTCATCGAGCACGGTGAGGTTGACCGTCTCTTCAGTCGCCTTGCTCAGGTGCAGGAGATAGGGCATGCCGCGTTCGACGAAACCGCTTGCGCGGGTGTAATGGTATCCGAAATCGAGCGCCTTCACCGTCAGTTCAAAGCGCTTGGTGTCGGGATTCTTGCCGAGATAACCGAGTTTGGAAAGTGTGTGGGTGAAACGCTGGGCGGCGCTCATGTCGAGCCCGGTCTCTTCGGCGATCTGTGAAAGGCTGAGGTTCGGGCGACGGCCGTCAAAGGCTCGCAGAACCCTGAAGGCCTTCTCGACCGATTGCACCAGCAAAGGATCGCGATCTTCTCCCGGTGCTTCGTTTTCGTCTGTCGCAGACTTGCTCGTCTTGCGTGCCATGTATCCCCGATCCCCGCGGTTTCCCACATATCGATAACAGAATCGCCAAGCATCGGAAAAGCTGCTTGACAGCTAAAATAAACATAATCACACTATGACATAACAATTATCGCATTGCAATAGTTGTTTCATCGCAACGGAGAAAATCATGGACCGCTTCATCCTGACAGAACGGCATGGCGAGGTCGGCGTGATCACGCTGAACCGCCCCGAAATCCTCAATGCCTGGCATAGCCAGATGCGCCAGCAACTGGTTGCCGCCTTCAAGGCGTTCGAAGAAGACGAGGCGGTCCGCGCAATTATCCTCACCGGTGCCGGCGACCGTGCGTTCAGCGCAGGCCAGGATCTGAACGAGGCCCGCTCGTTTGATGGCGCCCGCGGCCAGGAATGGGTCGGTGAATGGGAGCGGCTCTATGACGCGATGCGTTCGCTGTCGAAGCCGCTGATCGCAGCGCTCAACGGCGTTGCCGCCGGCTCGGCATTCCAGGTGGCGCTTCTGTGCGACTTCCGCGTCGCCCATCCTGGCGTGCGCATGGGGCAGCCTGAAATCAATTCCGGCATCGCCAGCACCACGGGTCCGTGGATGATGCGCGAAATGATCGGCCTCTCCCGCACCATCGACCTGACGCTGAGCGGTCGTCTCATGGACGCAGACGAATGCAAGGATATCGGCATCATCAACCGCATCGTTCCGCAGGGACGCGTGATGGAGGAAGCTCTCTCGCTGGCACAGGAACTCGGCGCCAAGCCGCCGGTCGCCATGCGGCTTGACAAACAGCGCTTCCGGGAGATGACAGAGGCTGGTTTCCGCGACTGCCTCGATGCCGGCGCTCGCATACAGCGCGAAGCCTATGCCTCCGGCGAGCCAGCGCGGATGATGGAGCAGTTCCTCGCACGGCGTGCAGCCAGCAAAGCCTGACAAAGGCCATGCCGCTTATGGGAGGCGGCGAACAATCCAAAAAAAGAGGGTAGAACAAATGACCAACGACAAACGCATGATGATTGATCGTCGCACCTTGCTGAAAATCGGCGGAGGCTTGGGCGTCGCCCTGGCCGCGCCTGCCGTCTTCACGCGATCGGCATTTGCAACCGAGCAGTTGACCGTCGCTGATCCGGGCGGTCCCTATAGCCCTGGATATCGCAAGGCGTTCTATGACCCCTTCGAACAGGCAACAGGCATCAAGGTCATCAATGTTGCACGCGATGCCGAGCCGACCGCGCAGTTCAGGGCGATGGTCGAGACGCAATCCTATAGCTGGGACGTCTGCACGCTGACGTTGTCGGCCCGTGATATCCTGGAGAAGCGTGACCTGCTGGAGCCGATCAACCTGCCGGCGGCCGACGTACCCGGCTTGATGCCCGACGCTCTCACCGAACTGTGGCTCGGCGTGGACGTCTATTCCACAATCATGGCTTATCGCACCGACCGTTTTGACCCCGCCAATGGTCCGGGATCCTGGGCCGATTTCTGGAACGTCGAGAAATTCCCGGGCCGTCGCGCCCTGCGCAAGAACCCGATCGACACCCTGGAGCAGGCTCTGCTTGCCGATGGTGTGCCCCTGGCCGAGCTCTACCCGCTCGACATCGAGCGTGCCTATGCAAGCCTTGAGAAGATCAAGCCGCATGTCGACGTCTGGTGGACCGGCGGGGCGCAGTCGAGCCAGCTGATCCAGAGCGGCGAAGTCGACCTGATCGCGCTATGGAACGCTCGCGCCCAGGCGGTCATCGATGGCGGTGCCCCGGTCAAGATCGGATGGAACCAGGGCCTCTACTCGATTGAGGGATGGGGCATTCCCAAGGGATCGCCGCGGGCCGATATCGCCCGTCAGTTCGTCAAGTTCTGCGCGGACCCGAAGCAGCAGGCGCTGTTTACGGAGTTCCTTGCCTACGGTCCGACGAACCTGAAGGCCTATGAGCATATCCCGGCTGAACGCGCAGCGGCCCTGCCGACCTCCGAGGCAAACCTCAAGGTTATGACGATTGCGCGCGAAGACTGGTGGAGTGCCAATCGCTCTGAAATGACCGAGCGCTTCAACGCCTGGATCCTGGGTTAAGGGGAAAACAATGCTCGCGAAGCCCGAACAAGCCACTCGCCCAAAACTCCTTGTCGATGGATTGGCAAAGAGCTACGGCGCCGCCATCGCTCTCAAGCCCACTCATGTCGCGGTCAAGACCGGCGAGTTCCTGACGCTTCTCGGGCCTTCGGGCTCAGGCAAGACCACCCTGCTGCAGATGATCAGCGGGTTGGTCACGCCGACAGAGGGCCGACTGTTCATCGACGGCGGCGACGAGACGAACACCCCGGTGCACAAGCGCGACATCGGCCTGGTCTTTCAACACTACGCATTGTTTCCTCATCTGACAGTTGCTGAAAACATCGGCTTTCCCCTGAAGATGCGAGGCAAGACCTCGGCCGAGATCGACCGTCAGGTCAACGGAGCCCTGGACATGGTTCAGCTCGGCCATCTAGCCGGGCGGTTCCCGCGCGAACTCTCGGGCGGTCAGCAGCAGCGCGTCGCGCTTGCGCGCTGCTTCGTCTACCAGCCGTCGATCATTCTGATGGATGAGCCCCTGGGGGCACTCGACAAGAAGTTGCGCGAGCATATGCAGTTTGAAATCAAGCAGTTGCATCGGCAGACGGGCGCAACGATCATCTATGTCACCCACGACCAGGAGGAGGCGCTGGCGCTTTCCGACCGCATCTGCCTGATGAACCACGCGATGGTCGAGCAGATCGGTCCGCCGCAGGAAATCTACGCCCGGCCGCGAACCGCCTTTGCCGCCGATTTCATTGGCATCTCCAACATTTTCCACGGCCGCGTTGAGCTCGGATCGGGTGGTGCCGCTCATCTCGCCACGGCGAGCGGCCGCTTCGGGATCGACGGCGCAGGCCTTTCGAATAATGCGGAGATGGCGCTCGTGATCCGTCCGGAGCATCTCGAACTGGGATCGAGCGGGGCGAACGAGATCAGCGGTCGGGTGGTTGAACTGGTCTATGCCGGTTCAGAAACCCGCCTGCTCGTTGATATCGCGGCGAAGCAGTTCGTGACAGTTCGTGTCCTTCCCGGCAAGCCATTGCCGAGTCTTGGCGAAAACATCACGCTGAGCTGGGCGCCGGAATCCGCCGTTCTGGTGATGCCATGACCGCGACCACCGTTTCTAGAACAGGTGCTGCGCGCGCCAGCCGTTTCCGCTTTGGCCCGCTCTGGCTTGCCGCACCGGGTATCGCATTTCTTTTGATCTTCTTCCTCGTTCCGGTCGCAAGGCTGATGGGTTTGAGCGTCGAAGACGCCGACACTGGCGCGTTGACCGCAGGCCACTATGCGCGGATCTTCGAGACCGACGTCTATTTTCGCGTGCTTCTGATCACCTTCCGCATCGCCGGCCTCACGACCCTCTTCTCGCTGCTATTCGGATATCCCCTGGCCTATTGGCTGTCGCGGCTGCCGGACCGGACGCGCGGAACGATGATACTGCTCGTCATGGTTCCGTTTTGGACGAGTTATCTCGTCAAGAGCTTTGCCTGGGTGATCGTGCTCGGACGCACCGGGATAATCAACCAGATCGGACTTGGAACCGGCCTCCTCAGCCAACCGCTCGAACTGCTGCACAACGAACTCGGCGTGATGATCGGTATGGTTCATGCCATGGTTCCGCTGGCCGTTCTGACCATGCTACCCGTGATGACCGGCGTCGATCGTCGATTGACGCAGGCATCGGGGACGTTGGGTGCGACGCCCGCTAAGGGGTTCTGGCTCATCTATTTCCCGCTTTCGCTGCCTGGCGCTGCAGCTGCTGGCCTGCTTACGTTTATCTCCTCGCTTGGCTTCTTCATTGTCCCGGCGCTGCTCGGCGGCCGTCAGCAGACGATGCTGGCGCAGCTGATCATTGTGCAGGTACAGGAAATCCTCAACTGGGCGTTTGCCGGCGCTCTGGCTGCCATGATGCTGGCTGCCGCACTTGTTACGTGCTGGCTCTACGACCGGGTGTTTGGTCTTTCGAGCCTGTCTGGCGAACCTTCTGACGGCAAGGCCGGCCGCAAGGGCATATTGCGTGCGCTCGGTCTGGCTGTCCTCGATCGGTTTGCAGGCATCAGCAGCGCCCTCGCGGATGGCAGCAATCGGTTGCTCGGGGCTGCGGTTTCGAGCCGGATGCTTGGCATCTATAGCCTGCTGATGTTCGCCTTCCTGATGCTGCCGACGCTTGTCGTGCTGCCTATTGCCTTCACCAGCTCGCAGTTCCTCGAGTTCCCGCCACCGGGTTATGGGCTGGAATGGTTCAGGACTTACTTCACTTCCGATCTTTGGGTGGCGGCCACCGTCCGCTCGTTCGGCGTCGCCTTCGCAACAGCCATCGTTGCTACGGTGATCGGCGGTTTTGCGGCCTTGGCGCTTGCCCGTTCGCGTTCGCGCTGGCGCGGCATCATCTTCGCCTTTTTCCTGGCGCCGATGATCGTGCCTCGCATCGTGATTGCCGTCGGCCTGTTCTATCTCTTTGCCCAGATAGGCCTGGTCGCGACTGATATAGGCCTAGTGATCGGCCACACGGTGCTGGCATTGCCCTTTGCCTTCGTCGCGATCGCCGCGGTGCTGAAGAGCTATGACTGGCGGCTCGACCAGGCAGCCGCGACGCTCGGGGCAAACCGCGTCCAGGCCTTGCGCTTCGTCACCGTACCGCAAATCAAAAGCGGCCTGACGGCAGCGTTCCTGTTCGCCTTCATCACCTCGTTCGACGAACTGACCGTGGCGATCTTCGTCAGCGGCGGCGTCAAGACGACCCTGCCGAAACAGATGTGGGACGACATGATCCTTCAGCTTAACCCGACGCTCGCGGCAGTTTCGGTCGTCGTCTTCGTGGTTGTGACATCACTCCTCCTTGCGGCGGAAAAACTCCGCCGCTCCTCCTGAACCTATATCCGAGATCTCCCATGACTATTTCTCCCGAAGGCTTCCTCGGAAGCTTCATGGCGAAGGCTGCCCGCAAGCCGGAACAGGTTTTCGCCCGTTTCAACGGCGAGCCGATCACCTTTGCCGCTCTTGATGCAATGTCGGCAGCGCTTGCAGCCGCACTTCGCCAGCGCGGCTTGAAACGCGGCGATCGCGCCGCGGTGATGATGCGCAACTCGCGCCTGTCGCTTGCCGTCCTCTTCGGCCTTGCCAAGGCCGGTGTCGTCTGGGTTCCGGTCAACGCCCAGCTGCGCGGCGAGGGCCTGCGCTATATCTTGGAACATTGCGAGCCGGGCGTCTTCATCTGTGACGCCGAACTTGCCGAAACCATCGCTGAGAGCGGTGCCGCTCTGCCTGAGGCGGGGATTATTCTCGCGGGTGAACCGACGGGCGCGGCATCGCTTGAAACGATCCTGACTTCAGGGGCGGTTTTCAACGAGGCGCCGCCCTCTGCTGCCGATCTTTTTGCAATCATGTACACCTCCGGCACCACCGGCCGGCCGAAGGGCGTGCTGGTGACGCACGGCATGATCCGGCTTGCCGGCGAAGCTGTACGTACGCTTTCGGTAGCCGGTCCAGGCGACGTCTTCTTTGTCTGGGAGCCGCTTTATCACATCGGCGGCGCGCAGTTGATCGTTCTGCCGATCATCGAGGACCTGTCACTTGCCATGGTCGACCGGTTCAGCGCCAGCCGCTTCTGGAATCAGGTGAGAACCTACGGTGCCACCCACATCCACTACCTCGGCGGGATTCTCCAGATTCTGCTAAAGCAGCCCGAAAGCAAAGGTGACCGCGAGCATCCGGTGCGGGTCGCGTGGGGCGGCGGCTGCCCAAAGGAGGTGTGGCCGCTCTTCAAGGAGCGTTTTGGTGTAGAGATGCGCGAGTGCTACGGCATGACCGAAGCCTCCAGCATCACCACCTGCAACGCCACCGGCGTTGTCGGCGCCGTCGGTCAACCGATGCCCTGGTTCTCGGTCGATATCCTCGACGAAAAGGGCGAGCCGGTGCCGACGGGGGGCAAGGGCGAGATCGTCGTGCGCACTTCGCTGGAGGGCGCGCTGTTCAAAGGCTACCTGCGCAATCCCGAAGCGACCGAAAAGGCCCTTCGCGGCGGCGCGCTGCACACCGGCGATTCCGGCTCATTCGATGCGGACGGCAATCTCTGGTTCCACGGCCGGCTCACCGACAGCGTCCGCTGCAAGGGTGAAAATGTTTCCGCCTGGGAAGTGGAACACGTCGCCACCGCCTATCCGGCGGTCGAAGATTGCGCAATGATCGGTGTTGCCGCCGATGTCGGCGAGCAGGATATCAAGCTTTTCGTCAAGCCCAAGCCCGGCAGCGCAATCGATCTGATCGCCCTGTCGGAATGGCTCGCCCACCGGCTCGCGCCCTACCAGAACCCGCGCTACATCGCCGTTGTCGACGAGTTCGAACGCACGCCGAGCCAGCGGATCATGAAGCATCGGTTGCCTGTCGCACTCGGCGATTGCTGGGACCGACTGGCGCAGCAATAGGGCTGGGGTGCATTGGGCCGAGTGCGGCGCATGAAGGGAAGCGACGGTATGGATCAGTCTCGCGAAATCGTGTTGGTTGGTTGCGGCAACATGGGTTTTGCGCTGCTTGAAGGCTGGGTGGCCCGGTTCGGCATTGCCGCTGACCGAATTCATGTGATCGAGCCGGGGGAGGCTCTCCGCCGGCGCGCAGCGGCTGCGGGCGCTGCGGCCTACGCGGATGCGTCCGACCTGCCGCAGGCGCTGCAGCCGCGCGCTGTCATTTTCGCCGTCAAGCCGCAGGTCATCGGCTCATTGCTTGCGACATACCGGCGGTTTAGCGCAACCGCCGCCTTCGTCAGCATCGCCGCCGGCGTGCCGATCGCGACCTTCGAGGCGACGCTTGGTGAAGTGCCGATCGTGCGCGCCATGCCCAACATGCCGGCGTCGATCGGCATGGGAGTGATCGCCGCCTTTGCCAACGCGCACACTGGTATCGTTCAGATGCCCTATGTGAGTGATCTTCTGGCAGCTGTTGGAAGCGTCCATTGGTTGGCGGAAGAAAAGCTCATCGATGCTGCGACCGCAATATCGGGGTCGGGGCCGGCCTACCTCTTCCATTTCATTGAATGCTTGATCGAGGCAGGTATCGCCGTCGGTCTGCCGGTAGAGACTGCGCGTGCGTTGGCGAAGCAGACGGTTGACGGTGCCTCAACTCTCGCCAGCGCCAGCGTTTTTTCTCCGACGGAGCTGCGCCAGCAGGTAACCAGCCCGAACGGTACGACTGCTGCGGCACTTGAGGTCCTCATGGCCGAGCCCGGTCTGGCGGCATTGGTGAGGGAGGCAGCCGCTGCAGCACATCACCGGGCTCTGGAACTTGCCGTGGTCGGTTGAGCGCTAATGCCTGTGTTATAGACAAGGACTGTTGCGTTCCTGATCCCAACTTTTGGGCTCGCGTAATGTGTCGACCGGTACGCCTCGTTCATCCGCTCAAGGATAGCGATACCGCCCTCGCTAGAGCGTTGGCGCTTCGAGCCCGTTGCCGAATTGACCACCGATGCTGTGAGGCCGCGGTTATGGCGTCCTGCAGGAATTGGGCGAGCCCCCTCGGCGCTCGGCGGCAGGTGATGGGGATGACCCACTACGTCGTTTGCTGCGCCCTGAGGCGGCTCGGTGTTTGTCCGTAGGCCTTTGCGAATATTCTGGAGAAGTGCCCGGCGCTCTCGAAGCCAACTTCGAGCGCGATCTCGATCAGCGACGCATTCGTCTGGGTGAGAAGATGTTTGGCGCGCTCCAGTCGAAACTTCCTGTAGGCGAGGGCCGGCGACATCCTTGTCTCTTCCATGAACAGGCGCTCAAGCTGGCGCCGAGATAGTCCGACGGAGGCTGCCAGCTCAGGGATCGAGATCGTGTTTTCGGTGTGCTGCTCCATGATGATGAGGGCAGCGTTCAATCGGGGATCATTGCTCTCGATCGCGAGCGGCCTTCGCGGCTGAACATGGAGATGCGTCCGGGCCTTATCGATTTGCAGCACTTCCAGCGCGTTCCGCTCCGCTTCCTTGCTGATGTGAAGTCGGACGATATGAGCGGCCATGTCGGCGGCACTGCTGCCGCCAGCGCAGGATCCGCGACTGCGGTCCAGATTGAAAAGGCGATCCGAACGAGCCTTGATATCTGGGAAGCGTTCGCGAAATTTTTGATAGTGAAGCCAACTGACGCAAACGTTATGCCCAGTCATCAGGCCGGCTTCAGCCAAGATGAAGGTGCCGGTGCACACGCCGATCAAGGGTACCTTTTGCGTAGCCGCTTTCTTGATAAATCCGATCGTGTCGTCGTCGATCGGTTGCGCGCCGTTGAGCAAACCGCCGACCACGACGATGTAGTTGAACTGCGCTGGGTCGATGAGGCCTGATGTCGGGGCTACCTGCACACCGCAGCTTGAGGTGATGAGATGCCGCGTGTTGCCAAGCACCTGCCAATCGGCACGGACGCGGCCCGATTTGTCGAGTTCGTCGCTTGCAAGCCGGAGCGTGTCGACGAAGAGAGCGAAGGCCGAAAGCGTGAACGACCGGGCGAGCACGAAGCCGATCTTGAGCCGTTTCGCCACCGTTGCATCGTTGGAAGTCATGTTCGTCCTCTTAAAGACGCGACCTGGCACCCACCCTGTCTCGTGCGGTATCTTACCTGAAAACCCTGTGCCGAGCCGTGCAGATCGCGGGCGAAGAAGCGAGCGATTTTCCGTATCCACCCGTCCGCCTCGATCCCTCGGAACGGCAAGTCGACTGTCGACAGCATTGACACCAAGTTATCGGCCGCGCGTCGGTTTCAACGGAATACGCCTCGGCCTCCCTCAAGACATACACAGCCTCCGATGGGCACGGAAATTACAATCACAAATGCGGGCATTAGCTGCGTATGACGTCGGTCTGGAGGCGGTTGGTCCCCGATCGCTTATGCCATCATTGGAACTTCTAATTTTCCTCACGCGGAGAACGTTCCTACCCTGTGCATGTCACACAGTGCGGTTGGCCGCCGGGAAGGAGTTTTTACATGAACATGTATGCACGAGGGATGCCGAACCAGCTTCTGCGGCTGCAGGAGATGCACAACGGTGAGAAGGTGACGCCGACGTTCTCGGGCGGCGAAATGGAGCGGCGGCAGAACGCCATGCGCGGCATTCTGGACGAGTTGAAGCTCGACGCGGCAATCCTCACCTCGTACCACAATATCTGCTATTTCTCAGACTTCCTCTATTGCTCCTTCGGCCGCCGTTATGCCTTCGTTATCACGCCGGAAAAGGCGACGTCCGTTTCCGCTGGTATCGACGCAGGTCAGCCCTGGCGTCGGACTTTCGGCGACAACATCACCTATACCGACTGGCAGCGTGACAATTTCTTCCACGCTCTTCAAACGCTGTTGCCGAAGGTTTCGCGCATCGGTATCGAGTTCGACCAGGTGAACCTTGATCTGCGCCGGCTCCTGGATGAGGCATTCCCGAATGTTGAGTTCGTCGACATCGGCGCCCCGACCATGTGGCTGCGCACGATCAAGTCGGCGGAAGAGATTGCCCTCATCAAGGAGGGCGCCGCGACCGCTGACGTTGGCGGCGAAGCCGTGGCGAAGGCCGTGCGCGAAAACGTTCCGGAACATGAGGTGGCGCTTGCCGGCACGCAGGCGATGGTGCGCCATATCGCCAGCCGTTTCCCCCACGCCGAGCTCATGGATACCTGGGTGTGGTTCCAGTCCGGCATCAACACGGACGGGGCCCACAATCCGGTCACGTCGCGTCGCGTGCAGAAGGGCGACATTCTCTCGCTCAATTGTTTCCCGATGATCTCCGGCTACTACACGGCGTTGGAACGCACGCTGTTCCTCGACCATGCGAGCGACGAGCACCTGCGCATATGGGAGATCAACTGCGCTGTCCATCGCCGCGGCCTTGAACTGTTGAAGCCCGGTGCGCGCTGCGGAGACGTCGCGACGGAGCTCAATGAGATCTATCGCGAGCACGGACTGCTCGGCTATCGCTCCTTCGGCTATGGCCACTCGTTCGGCGTGCTCTCGCACTATTACGGCCGCGAGGCGGGTGTCGAGCTGCGCGAGGACATCAACACCGTGCTCCAGCCCGGCATGGTCGTCTCCATGGAGCCGATGCTGACCATTCCGAACGGCATGCCAGGCGCAGGCGGTTACCGCGAGCACGACATCCTGGTGATGACCGAGGCTGGGAGCGAGAACATTACCGGCTTCCCCTTCGGTCCGCAGCATAATATCCTTCCCGCCTGACCCGTCCGCGGGCAACTTGAAACGGGCCGTCTGATCGGCCCGTTTCCTTTTGGGAGCGGTGCTGACCACGTGAGAAATATACCGACCGACCTTCTTCGCACGTTCCTCGCGGTCATTGATCTGCGCAGTCACACGCGCGCTGCCGAACAGCTCGGCCGCACCCAACCGGCCATCAGCTTGCAGATGAAAAAACTGCAGGAGCTGCTCAACGTTTCTCTCTTTGCCAAGGACGCGAGCGCCCAGCCGACCGAGGCCGGTGAGCTTGTCGCAAGTTATGCACGCCAGATGCTGGCGCTCAACGACGAGATGATGCTGCGCCTCTCGCGGCGCGACCAGCACGGCAAGATCCGTCTCGGCATTCCGAACGACTATGCGGACCATTTCCTGCCGAAACTGATGCCGCGCCTTGCCAGCAGCGGCCATGATTTCCGTTTCGAGGTCGTCTGTGATCTCTCGCATGTCCTTCTGCAGGGCCTGCGCAATGGCCTTTATGACATCGTCGTTGCGATGACGCCCGACGGGCCGGCGGAAGGCGCGTTCATGACGTGGAAGGAGCCGCTCGCCTGGGTAGGCGACAGTGCGACGTCAGTGGTCACGGACGAGAACGCCAATCTGCGCATTGTCTGTTATCCGGAAGGCTGTCTCTATCGACGGGCCATGCTGACCGCCTTGCAGCGCGACGGTCGCGGCTACGATCTTGTCTATACGAGCCCCAGCCTTTCGGGGCTCGAGGCGGCCGTCGGCTCGGGCTTCGGCAACACGGTGCTCGCCCGCCGCATCGTGCCGCAGAAATTGGTGCGCCTTGACGATACCCTCGGCCTTCCGAGGCTCGCCGATGTCGTTGTCGGCATCTATCTCAGTTCCGACCGCAAGCGCTCTCCGGTGGCCGAAAGCTTCGCAGCGCATTTCGCCGACGCTTTTCTCGCCGATACGCGGGTCGACTGAGCGTTTCTTGGTTCCTTGAAACGACAAGGCGGGTATCCTCCGGATGCCCGCCTTGCGCATTTTCTGAAACCGGCGACGTCAGGCCCGCCGGACCCGTAGTGCGAGGTTCAAGACCAGGAACAAGGCGATCGAGACGGTGGTTAGCAGGCTCGCCGCCGCCATGATCGTCGGGTTGATCTGGTCGCGGATGCCCGAAAACATCTGTACGGGCAATGTGCGCTGTTCCGCACCCGTCAGGAAGAGTGCGACGATCACTTCGTCGAATGAGACGGCGAAGGCCAGCAGCGCACCCGATACGATGCCCGGCAGAATAAGCGGCAGCGTGACCCTGAAGAAGACGCTGACCGGTCCCGCTCCGAGGCTCGCACCGGCCCGTGTCAGATTGGTGTCGTAGGTAGACAGCGCCGAAAGCACCGTGACGACGACGAAGGGGATGGAGAGTGCCGCATGGGCAAGCACCAGCCCCAGGCGCGTATTGGTGAGGCCCAGCGAGCCGAAGAACATGTAGGCACCGACGGCAATGATGACGACGGGCATGATCATTGGCGAAATCATCAACGCCATGACCGCTTTTCGCGCGGGAAAACCGGGTCGGCTGATGCCAAGTGCGGCAAGCGTGCCGAGCAGTGTCGCAAGTGTCGTGCTGAAGAGCGCCGTGATGAGGCTGTTCAGAAGGCTCTCAGCCCAGCGCGCGTTCTCGAAGAAATCGGCATACCAGCGCCAGGAAAACTCCCGGATCGGAAAGGTGAAGAACGGGTCCTTCGCGACCGAGAGTGGAAAGACGACGAAAAGCGGCCCGATCAGGAAGGCGAGCACAGCGAAGGCAAAGGTGACGACGGCGAAGCGGCAAAGCCGTTCGCTTCGGGTCGCGTAAGCGGGAAGCCACATGGTTTTCATCCAAGCTTGATGCGGTCCGCGCCGACGAGGCGCAGGAACACGAGGTAGATGGAAAGGGTCATGACGAGGAGCAGGCAGGCGAGTGCAGCAGCCATGCCCCAGTTCAGGTCGCGATTGATGTAGGTGGCGATAAAGTTCGACATCATCTGGTCGCGTGGGCCGCCAACCAGCGCCGGCGTGATGTAGTAGCCGAGCGACAGGATGAAGGTCATGAGGCAGCCGGCGGCGACCCCTGGCAGCGTCTGCGGCGCATAAACGCGCCAGAAGGCAAACAGCGGTGGTGCGCCGAGCGAGCGTGCGGCCCGCATCTGTCCTTCCGGAATGGCCTTCATGACACTGAGGATAGGCAGGATGGTGAAGGGCAGCTGGATGTGGGTCATCGCCGTGACCGTTCCGAAGCGGGTGAGGATGAGTTGAAGCTTCTGCGTAGTCAAACCAAGCGCAAGAAGCGCCTGGTTGATCACGCCGTCTGTCTGTAACAACACGACCCATGCGGTGGTGCGCACCAAAAGCGAGGTCCAGAGCGGCAAAAGCACCAGCAGCAGCAGGAAGCTGGCAGTGCGTGACGGGGCCAGAGAGATGACATAGGCCGTGGGGAAACCGAGAGCCAGCGTTGCTATGGTGACGAGCCCGGCAATCCAGAGCGTGCGGGCAAGAATGTCGAGAAAGACCGCCTGGCTTTCTTCCACCCGCCCGACGCTGCCGGAAGCATCTTGGCCGAGATCGACGGATGTCAGGAGGTAATAGGGTGTCACGGGGCTCGCGTTGCGCTTGATGATTGCCCAGAGATCGGGACTTGCCCAGGCGGGCTCAAGCGCTGCGAATTGCGGGGCGAGGGGGCCTTGCTTGAAATTGCCGAGGTGGCGGACGACGGACATGATGCGGCTGCGCATGCCAGCGCTTTCGTAGTTCAGCCGCTTGCCGAGCGCCGCCGCCGTATTGTCTTCCTTCGCGCGTGCCAGGTCGGCGACAAGTGCGGTAAAGACTTCCTCGCCGGGCGTTGAGCGTCCGTCCCAGCCGTCAAGAGTAGCGATGGTCTGCGGCAGCACGGCGTGAACCTCCGGATTGCGCACGGCGGAGGTCAGGAAGAGGCCGATCGGTGCCGCGAAGGTGACGATGAGAAAGATGAGTGCCGGTAGGGCCAATGCAAAGGCCCGCAAGCGGTTCGGCCGCTCAGCCCGGCGCAGCGCCGCGCCGAGGTTGCTGGTGCGTGCGGCGGAGGTGGCGAGGGATAGGGTCTGTGTCATGGTTACCTCGCCAATGTCAGGCAATCGGCGGCAAAGCAGGCCATGCCGACGCGGCTGCCGGGCAGGATTGCCGCACCGTCGGCTGCCGGCAGGCAGGCGACGAGGCGTTCGCTGCCAAAGGCCTCCAACGTCAGCCGTACCCGGTCGCCGAGGAAGGTCCGGTCGAGAACGCGCGCGGTGATGCGGTTTTCGGCGTTCCTGCTCGCGGGACCCTCCAGGGTCAATCGCTCAGGGCGAACCGATACCGTGAGGTTCGATCGCGCCTGGCCGGTTGGTCCGGTCGTGAAGAGCCGCGTACCATCTGCCATCCGCACAACAACACGTCCGTTCTCGGTGTCGGCGAATTCGCAGGAGAGCGTGTTGTTGTCGCCGATAAAGCCGGCGACGAAGCGGTTTTCAGGCCGGTTATAGAGCGTCTCTGGATCGGAGAGCTGCTGGATGCGGCCCTCGTGGAAAACGGCGATGCGGTCGGACATCGTAAGGGCTTCCGACTGGTCGTGCGTGACATAGACCATGGTGATGCCGAGCCGCTGCTGGATGCGTCGGATCTCGACCTGCATGTGTTCGCGCAGTTGCTTGTCGAGCGCACCGAGCGGCTCGTCCATCAGAATAAGTTTCGGGTTGAAAACCATCGCGCGGGCGAGCGCCACCCGCTGCTGCTGGCCGCCTGAAAGTTGCGCCGGGCGCCGTTCGCCAAGACCGGCAAGCTTGACGAGCTGCAGCGCGTCTTCCGTCCGCCGCTTGGCTTCCGCCCCCTTGATGCCACGATAACGCAACGGAAAGCCGACATTCTCGGCGACTGTCATATGCGGGAAAAGCGCATAGTTCTGGAAGACGAAGCCGATGTCGCGGCGCTCCGGCGGCAAGCGCTCGACCGCCTGTCCTTCGAGCAGGATACGTCCGCTTGTCGGCTGCTCGAAGCCGCCAAGCATCATCAGCGTCGTTGTCTTGCCCGAGCCGGAAGGCCCAAGCATGGTAAGGAACTCTCCACGCCGTACCGAGAGGTTCAGGTCTTCGACCACGAGCGTGCGGCCGTCATAGGTTTTTTGCACGCGCTCGAACGCGACCATGGTTCCCGTTGGGGGGACGGTTGGCGACGCCTCGTCGAGGCGCCGCCTTTCCAGTGTGATGGTGTTCATTCGCGCGCTCCTCAGTTGGAAAGCCAGGTGGTGAAGCGCTTGCGGATCTCATCGCCGTGATCGGCCCAGAATGCGTTGTCGAGCGTCAGAGATGTCGTCAGATTTGCGGGGCTGGTCGGCAGGTTCTTGGCGTCTTCCGGCGCGACTTCCGCCGCAGCGGTCGTGCGAACCGGGCCGTAGGGGATGTACTTGGCAATGCCGGCGAGCACCTTTGGTTCAACGGCGAAGCGGATGAAGGCCAGCGAGCTTTCGAGGTCCTTGGCGCCTTTGGGAATGACCCAGTAGTTGGAATCAAGGATTTGGTTATCCCAGACGATACCGAAATGGCGGCCTTCCTTGTTGGCGTTGAAAATGCGGCCGTTCCACGCCGTCGTCATGGTCACCTCGCCCGAGGCGAGCAGTTGCGGCGCTTGTGCGCCGGCTTCCCACCAGACGATCTCCTTCTTGATCGTGTCGAGCTTGGCGAAGGCGCGATCGAGCCCTTCGGGCGTTGCAAGCGTCGCATAGACGTCTTGCGGCGCGACGCCGTCGGCAAGGAGAGCAAATTCGAGATTGGTAGCCGGGTTCTTCCACAGCCCGCGCTTTCCGGGAAAGCTGGAAAGATCGAACAGGTCGGCAAGCTTTGTCGGCGGCTTTGCAAGCTTGTCGCCATCATAGGAAAGGATCGTCGCATAGACGATCGTGCCAACCCCACAGTCGGACGTGGTGCCGGAAAGCCAGTCCGATTTCGTTCCGACCTTTTCCCAGTCTATCGTCTCGAAAATGCCCTCGTCGCAGCCTTGGAGCAGGGTCGGTGCGTCGACGTCCACGACGTCGATCGTGGTGTTTCCGCTGTCGATCATCGCCTTGATCTTGGCGATCTCACCACCATACTCCTGCTCGGAGACCTGTCGGCCGGTCTCTTCCGCATAGGCGTTGAACACCGCCTTGCGCTGCGCTTCCTGATAGGCGCCGCCGAAACTCATCACCGAAAGCGGTTCGGCGGCGATCGCAGTGCCAGCCGCCAAACCACAGGCGAGCGTCGTCGCTGCCAGAATCATGCGTTGTCTGAACATGGAAATTCCTCTCTGGAGACAGATTTGACGTACCCGTCGCAGTGCCCGTCTTGCTTGCGGACTATGAGGAAAGCCTATGGTGCCACATGCTGCGGCGCAAATAAGTAGGTGTCATGCGGGCATGAGCGGTGCTTATCGACGCCAGGTTCAAGCTTCTGTGCCCTTCTTTTTTGGGCCGCTGACGCGCTTTTCAGAAAAGCGAGTGCGGTGGTTTGACGTCGCGTTCGGCGTAGCGCGACAGGCGCAGGTCGTGGAGGTTGATCCCCGGCTGTCCAGTGATGAGCCAGTCTGCCAAGGTCTTGCCGACGATCGGACCGAGCGCGAAACCGTGACCGCAAAAGCCGGTCGCAATCATCAGCCCGCTTGGCGTCGCCGGGGCGTCCAAGACAGGGATACCGTCCGGCAAAACATCTATCCCGCCGGCCCACCGCTCGACGATCTCGACGTTTCCCTGAGAAGGCAATGCTTTTCTCAGACGGGCGAGACAGGAACGGATGTCGCCATCATTGGTCGGAAGCAAGGGATCACGAACGCCGACCAGATGGCCGTTCCTTCCCGTTTCTGACGTCGGTAAGCGTTGCCTGATATCGTCGAGAAAGGCTCCGTTGAGCTTGAAATTGAAGGACCGATAGTTCTGCAATAGTGGTCCCATGTACCACTCCAAAGCGCGCAGATGGCCGAGAGTGACATCGACGTCCGCGCGGGCATCGTTGGCCAGGTTAAAGCTGCCGTCACTGCGCTGGCGCCAGCCGATGCCTCCACCGATGCAGGCGACAGCGCCGACCGCCGGTCCCGAAGAGGTCCGAGCAACGGTCCCGCGCACTTGATGTTGCGGCAGGACGATGCCGAGCGAACGCAATACGCGCCAGCTCGCGGCTCCTGCGGTGCAAATGATGCGATCTGTTCGGATTTCCCCCTGCTCGGTTCGCGCCGCGACGATCTTGCCACCGGCCACGTCTATACCGGTCAGGCCGCACCCCTCGATGAACCTTGCCCCGAGTTCGGCTGCTCTGCGGGCAAAGGCCGGCGCCACCAGTCGAGGCTCGGCCTGGCCGTCGCTCGGCGTGAAAAGTCCGCCGATTTGATCTGCCTCGAAACCGGGCACTAGCGCCCGCACCTCATTTGCTGACAGGAGGCGTGTGTCGACCCCATGTTGTCTGGACGTTTCCAGGCAGGCCTCGTAGTGCGCCATTTGCCTCGCATCGTGCCCGACGTAGAGACAGCCTCCCTGCCGCCAACCCAGATCTGTCTGAAGCTCTTCTTCCAGGCGGAGCCACAAGCGGTTGCTGGCAATCGCAAGCGGCATCTCCGACGGATCGCGCCCCTGCTTTCGCACGAAGCCCCATGCGCGGGTCGATTGCTGTCCGGCGATGCGCGACTTGTCGAGAACGACGGCCTTGATACCGTGCCGTGCGAGATAATACGCAGTGGCGCATCCCATGATGCCTGCGCCAACGATCACGACGTCGGCTCGCTGCGGCAAGGCCAAGGAAGAAGGATCCGGCTGGATGCCGGTTTTAGGGATGATGCGCATGGCAAGCTTGTCCTGATTGTCGCTGCTAAAGGAAGGTTGGTCGCCGATCCAACGAAGTGACTATGGCAAGCGATAGCTGGACAATCCAATGCTCATCATGCGACTGATTTATTTGTAAAACGGATAAATGAGATCGATAGATGTCGAGGCGATTTCCCCCTTTTGGCGGCCTGCAAGCGTTCCTGGCGGTGGCGCGAACCTCATCCTTCAGCCAGGCCTCGGAGATCCTTCACATCAGCCAGAGTTCGATCAGCCGGCAGATCCTGCAACTGGAAAATCACTTTCGCAGCACGCTTTTCCTGCGCAGCACGCGGCGTGTTGTCTTGACCGACGCCGGACAACGGTTGCTGCCTTACATCGAGCAACTGGTCGCCTTGCTGATCGAGGCGGATCAGGCCGTAACGCAGCAGCCGCAGACCGTCACGCTACGCGTCCATCCCTCACTTGCCATTCGTTGGCTGATGCCGCGTCTTCCGCAGTTCTATCGCGAGCATGCGCATGTGCGCGTCGATATCGATACGGCCTGGGCTCGAAGGCCCGACTTCGAGCTGGAGGGGATCGACGGGATGATCGAGTATGGCGTCGGCCCCTTTCCCGGCCTGCTAGAGGACCGACTGTGGGAGGAGCAGTTGACGCCGGTTTGCCGGCCCAGGCTGGTCGATGACTTCAATGACAGGAAGAGCTTCGAAGGCCTTGTGCTTTTGCACATGGACCGTACCTATGAGACCTGGGAGCGCTGGGCCGCACAGGCACAGGTATCACTCGCGGGTGCTAGGCATCTGGTGTTCGACACGCTGGATCTTGCCGTTACGGCGGCCCAGCAGGGGCAGGGGCTCGCCCTTGCCGACCTCGCGCTTGTGGGGGCCGCGATTGACGACGGATTGCTGGTGCAGGCTCACCCCGTCCAACTCGACGTCGGCATGGGCTACAGTCTCATTGCACCCAAAACCTCGAGCCGGCTGGACGGGTTTACCCGGCTACGCACGTGGCTCAGGCAACAAGCGGAAGTGACGCGCCACGACCTGTCGACAAGGACGAGCCCTTGATGGCCCTACGGCACCAGATTTGTTCGGTGGCGCCCGTTCTGTAGCACGCAGCCAATCCTTAGCCTGCGCCAAGCACCTTTCCGGGATTGAGAAGCGCTGCTGTGTCAAGCGCATGCTTGACCCGATGCATCAGCGCCACCTTCACCGGGTTCGATAGGACCGACAGCGAGCCCACTCTTTTGAGACCGATCCCGTGCTCGGCCGAGAACGATCCGCCGATCGCCGCAACGTCCCTGTAGAGCACCTCTTCGACAGCTCGGGCCCTGTCGGCGGACACTTCGTTCGCCGCCGCGTTGAGTACGATGTGGAGATTTCCGTCGGCCAGATGACCAAAGACATACGGATCAAACGCTGTATCAATCGCTTTCAGGCCGGCAATACTGCGGGCGAGGTAGGTTTCGACTTCCGATAGCGGAACGGAGACGTCGTAGGATGGCGCGCCCGGGTGCTTGCGGTAGATGAGGTCTGTGTCTTCACGCAATCGCCACAGATCGGCCTCCTGCGCGACCGAGGAGGCAATCACGGCCGACGCGTCGGGGTGATCCTCGATAACGCCTTCGTAGATCCGACCGAGTTCTGAGAGCAATTCGCCCTCTTCGGCCCCGCCAAGCGAGATCAGGAGGTTGACGGGGTGGCGGGCATCGTAGTCCGGAGCGGCCCAGCGATGATGGCCTGACGTCAGGCGGAAATAGGCGTTCCAGATCGCTTCCGCAGCGCGGAGGTGACCGTATTTTGCGTCGAGCCCTCGGCGGACCGTATCAAGCGCCGCGTTGACCGACGGGAGGCCGAAGAGGACCGTGGCGGTAGCCGGAGGCAGGGGCTCAAGCTTAACGGCAATGCGCGTGATGATGCCGAGCGTGCCTTCCGCCCCAACGAAAAGATGTTTCAGATCATAGCCGGCGGCGTTTTTCACGACGCGCGTCAGGTCACAGTAGACCGAGCCATCCGCGAGCACCGCCTCCAGGCCAAGTATGCGGTGCCGCATGACCCCGTAGCGAAAAGCGGAGATGCCTCCGGCGTTCGTCGACGCCATGCCTCCGATCGTTGCCGAACCGCGTGACGGTAAATCGATCCCGGTCTCAAGCCGATGCTCGCCGGCTGCCAGTTGTAGGTCCTGCAATGTCACGCCGGCTTCCACCACGGCAACGCGCTCGACCGGTGAAACATGCAGGATCCGATTGAGGCGGGCGGTCGAAAGCACAAGTTCGCCGGGCCTGGAGGTCGCGCCACCGACGAGTCCTGTTCGTCCTCCATGGGTAACGAGCGCGACCCCGCTGGCGAGGCAGCATTTTACGACCGCGGCGACCTCGTCGGTCGTTGTTGGAAAGACCACGGCGCCGGCCCCGAGATTTTCGGGTGTAACGCCGTGGTCAATCGAGGAAATGGCCTCGCCGTCCTTCAGATTCCCGTCACCGACAATCGTGCGAATTTCGTCTTTGAATTCAGGTCTTAGGCGATCCATGCGATGTTACCTGGTCGGTGGGATATCAAGAACGGTGTGCTTTCTGGCAGGCGTCTTCAGGCAGCGTCCGGTTTGAGCGCGCCACTCTTCTTGGCCGCCCATGTGGCAAGAACGTCCATCAGGACCGGGTTGAGGCAATCATAGGGTTCAAGTCCGAGCTCGCGCAGCCGCGCGCGCACGCCATCCATCTTTGCC
>JAESGS010000121.1_pt1 | contig 123156 bp, 114 predicted proteins | sample 9269761 | NCBI WGS metagenome assembly JAESGS01 (sample SAMN15741799, study PRJNA653493) | algae metagenome | isolation source: Cyanosarcina radialis HA8281-LM2 and co-occurring heterotrophs from damp... | place: USA: Makauwahi cave, Hawaii | collected 2011-01-06 | reverse complement strand
GTCATCGTCAAGCTCCTATACGAAACCCCAGATCGCCAATGCGGTCTGGGGTTTCTTCTTTGTGCGTCGGAAAATCGTGGCACACCTTGTGCCGTAAGAGACGCCGTTCGCCTGTGTATGTCCGTTGCCGTGGCTCGTCTAGAATAGGTCGATATTACCTGGGGGGCTTCATGTCTGATTCGGCTACCGAGCAGCGGCTAATGACGTTTCCGCTGGAGGCGTTGGTCGCTTGCCATGAGTGCGATCTGCTGATGCACAAGCCGAGCTTGAGCGATGGCGAAAGCGCGGCATGCCCGCGCTGTGGCTATGAACTGTTCCGCCACCGGCACCGCGTGGTCAGGCGCAGTCTGGCACTGGTGATCGCGGCCCTGCTGCTCTATGTGCCGGCCAATTTTCTGCCGATCATGCAGCTCAACCTGTTGGGGCAGACCACCGAGGATACAGTCTGGAGTGGCGTTGCAGGGCTCTACGACAGCGGCATGCAGGGCATCGCCCTGGTGGTCTTTCTCTGCAGCATGGCGGTGCCGCTGCTCAAGCTGCTGTGCCAGCTGTTGGTGCTGCTGAGCATTCGCCTGGATTTCGGACGCAGCTATGGTTTGCTGCTCTATCGCATTTATCACCATATGCGCGAATGGGGCATGCTCGAGGTCTATCTGATGGGCATCCTGGTGGCGATAGTCAAGCTGATGGATCTGGCCGACCTGAGCCTCGGTTTGGGATTGTTCTGTTTCGTCGCGCTGCTGCTGGTGCAGGTGTGGCTGGAGGTGACCATGTCGCCACATCAGATCTGGGAAGCCTTGTCCGGGGAGGACATTCATGCGGGCGATTGATGCGGGATTGCTGATTTGCCATGAGTGCCATCAGCTCAACCCCGTCGACCCAGACGTCAAGCACCAGTACTGCAGTCGCTGCGGTGCGCAGGTGCATGCGCGCAGGCCCGACAGTCTGGCACGCACCTGGGCGTTGCTGCTGACCGCGGCGATTCTCTATATCCCGGCCAACCTGCTGCCGATCATGACGGTCAACAGCCTGGGCAAGGGGGCACCGTCGACCATCATGGGCGGGGTGATCGAGCTGATCCAGTACGACATGCTGCCGATTGCTGCGGTGGTGTTCGTCGCCAGTATCCTGGTGCCGACCTTCAAGCTGGTCGGCATCGCCTTGCTGCTGTACTCGGTGCAACGTCATCAGCCGATGTCGGCGCGCCAGCGCATTCTCATGTATCGCTTCATCGAGTGGATCGGCCGCTGGTCGATGCTGGATATCTTCGTCATCGCCATCCTGGTCGCGCTGGTGAACTTCGGCAGCCTGGCCAGCATCGAGCCGAATGCCGGTGCCGCCGCCTTCGCCAGCGTGGTGATTCTGACCATGCTCGCCGCCCTGACATTCGACCCCCGCCTGATCTGGGACAACACGGAACCTGACCATGACTGATCTGCCAACGGCCAAGACTCGACCGGCTTCCAACTGGTCTGCCATCTGGGTGTTGCCCCTGCTCGCCCTGGCGATAGGGGCCTGGTTGGCCTGGCGCGCCTATTCGCAAGCCGGCATCGAGATTCAGGTGCTGTTCGAGAACGGCTCCGGTATCCAGGTCGGCAAGACCGAGGTGATCTACAAGGGCATCGCCATCGGCAAGGTCACCGAACTGGCGCTCGATCGCAGCGGCGAGCGGCGCGGGGTGATCGCCACGCTGGAGATGGACAAGGACACCGAGCCCCATCTGCTCAGCGGCACGCGCTTCTGGCTGGTCAAGCCCAGCGTGACCCTGGCCGGCATTACCGGGCTGGAGACACTGGTGTCCGGTAACTACATCGCCGTCAGCCCGGGGGAAGGCGAGCCGGCGCGCAAGTACACCGCGTTGCCCGAGGCGCCGCCGCTGGCGGACGACGTGCCCGGTCTGCACCTGACCCTGCATGCCGAACGCCTCGGCTCCTTGAGCAAGGACAGTCCGGTGTTCTACAAGCAGATCCAGGTCGGTCGGGTGAAGAGCTACGTGTTGGGCGCGGATCAGAGCACGGTCGAGGTGAAGCTGTTCATCGAGCCGCAGTACGCCAGCCTGGTGCGCAAGCACACGCGCTTCTGGAACGCCAGCGGTGTGTCCATCGACGCCGGCCTGACCGGGGTCAAGCTGCGTACCGAGTCGCTGGCCAGCATAGTCGCCGGTGGTATCGCCTTCGCCACGCCGGAGCACCGCAAGGACAGTCCGGCCACCGATCCGAGCATTCCCTTCCGCCTCTACGAGGACTACGACGCGGCGCAGGCCGGTATCCGCGTCGCGCTGAAGCTGCACGACTTCGAAGGCCTGGAGCCGGGACGCACGCCGGTGATGTACAAGGGCATCCAGGTCGGCCACATGAAGACCTTCAAGGTCGATGCCGACCTGGGCGGGGCTCAGGTGGAGCTGATGCTCGACCCGCGTACCGAGGACTACCTGGTCGAGGGCACCGATTTCTGGGTGGTCCGACCGTCGATCTCGCTGGCCGGCATCACCGGTCTGGAGGCGCTGGTCAAGGGCAACTACATCGCCATTCGTCCCGGCGAAAGCGGCAATCCGCCGCTGCGCGAGTTCGTGGCGCGGCCCAAGGCGCCGCCGCTGGATCTGGGCGCACCGGGGCTGCACCTGGTGCTGTTCAGCGACAACCTGGGGTCGATGGAGGTGGGTAGTCCGATCCTCTACCGACAGATCAAGGTGGGCTCGGTGCAGAGCTTCCAGTTGTCGCGCGACGACCGCCAGGTGGTGCTGGGCGTGCACATCGAGCCGGAGTACAGCCATCTGGTCAACTCCTCGACCCGTTTCTGGAATGCCAGCGGTATCACCCTCAAGGGCGGACTGTCGGGGGTGGAGGTGAAGAGCGAGTCGCTGCAGACCTTGCTGGCCGGCGGCATCGCCTTCGAGACCCCCGAACCGCAGGCGGCCAGGAGCGACCGGCGGGTGCAGCGTTTCAACCTGTACGCCGATCGCGATAGCGCCTTGCAACCTGGGCAACCGATCAGCATCCGGGTCGCCAATGGCGACGGCCTGCAACCCGGCACGGCGATCCGCTACAAGGGCCTGGAGGTCGGCAAGGTGGAGAGCATGAGCCTCACCGACGACCTGCAGGCCGTGGTGCTGGGCGTGCGCATCACCGAGGCCGCCGAGCGTATCGCCCGCGAGGGCACTCAGTTCTGGGTGATCAAGCCGGAACTGAGCCTGACCCGCGCCGCCAACCTGGGTACCCTGGTCAGCGGTCAGTACCTGGAAGTGCAGCCGGCAGCCAAGCCGGGCGCGCGGCGGCTGGAGTTCACCGCGTTGGGCAGCCCGCCCAGTCAGACTGCGCGTGAAGAGGGCCTGCGCCTGGTGCTCAGCGCAGCCCGACGCGGCTCGATCAAGCCCGGCGTACTGGTCAGCTATCGTGAAATCCCGGTGGGCAAGGTGGTGAACTTCGAGCTGGGGCCAACCTCGGATCGGGTGCTGATCCATGTGCTGATCGAGCCGCGTTATGCACCGCTGGTGCGCAGCGGCAGCCGCTTCTGGAATGCCAGCGGCATCGGCGTGGATGCCGGGCTGTTCAAGGGTGTCAAGGTGCGGACCGAGTCGCTGGAGGCGCTGATCGAGGGCGGTATCGCCTTCGCCACGCCGAACAACCCGGAAATGGGCGGGCCGGCGCAGCCGGGGCAGACCTTTGCGCTGTTCGATGAGCCTGAGGACGGCTGGATGCAGTGGGCGCCGAAGATCGTGCTGGAGCAGTGAGCAAACCGTAGAAATGAAAGGGGCCGCATTGAGCGGCCCTTTCATTTTGGGTTGATAAAAGCTCGCGGCTGAAGCCGCTCCTACGGTCGTGTGAACCTTGGGAGGGGCTTGAGCTTCAAGCCGGCTCGACCGCTTCTTCCTGCTGCGGCGCCTGCGCCTGCGCCTTCGCACTTTCGCGGGGCTTGATGAACTTCCAGTCCGCCTCGTCGATGTAGATGCCGTTGGGGCCGCTGCCGCCTTCCAGGTCGATGGCCACGTGGGCCGAGACCTGCGGTTTGACCGAAGCCAGGATCGGCACGAAGCCGAGCTGCAGGCTGGTCTCGATCAGCGCCTGCTGGTTGCGTTCGTCGATGTCCGCCGCCTCGTCGAGGTAGTAGGGCAGGCGGATGCGCCCGGCCTGCTCGCGATCCATAAGGTGCAGCAACAGGTACATGTTGGTCAGCGCCTTGATGGTCATGGTGGTGCCGTTGGATGCGGCGCCATCGATATCGGTGTGGATGATCGGCTGGCCGTGCACCTTGGTGATTTCGAAGGCCAGTTCGAACAGATCCTTCAGGCCAAGCTGGTTGCCGTTGGCGGCGACCAGACGCGACAGGTAGTCCTTGGCTTCTTCGTTCTTCGCGTCCTGATCGGCCGACTGCGACAGGTCGAACACCGACAGGGTCTCGCCTTCTTCATACTGACCGGCGCTGTGGATGATCTGGTCGATATGGCGCAGGGCTTCCTTGTTCGGCGCCAGGACGATGCGGAAGCTCTGCAGGTTGGATACCTGGCGCTTGTTGATCTCGCGGTTGAACAGCGCCAGCTGGTGTTCCAGGTTGTCGTAGTCGCTGCGGATATTGCGCAGGGTACGGGCGATGTCGGTGACCGCCGCACGCCTGGCCTTCGCCAGAGTGAGGGCTTCGTCCTGGCGGTGGGCGTAGGCGTTGACCAGCAGTTGCAGACGGCGCTCGACATCGTCTTCGCTGTCGAACTTGGCCACGCCCTTCAGACGCACCTGGGCGTAGAGCGCCTCGATCTGGCCGTCGATGCGCTGCAGCGCCTGCCAGGTGTCCTGGTAGTCGTTGAGCAGCGGCAGCAGGTTGTCCAGCGAGTCGTCCACTGGCTCCATAAATGGCGTGCCGAACGGCAGGTCGGCGGGCAGCAACTGGCGACGGCGCAGGGCGTCTTCCAGGGTGCGCTCCTTGGCTTCCAGATCGGCCAGTTGGCGGCCGACCAGCTGCAGCTTGGCGGACAGCTGCTGCACACGCTCGGCGAAGGCATCGCTGGCGCGCTTGAGTTCGTCCTGCGCGCCTTCCAGCTCGGCCAGGCGCTCCAGCTTCTGCGGCTCCTCGGCGGCCAGGGTCTGGCTCTTGCGGAAGTCTTCCAGCGCTTTCTGTGCGTCCAGCACGGCCTGGTACAGCGTCTCGGCCTGGGCCTTGCTCGCGGCGCGGTCGGCGGCTACCGACTGCTGGGTCTTGAGCTGCTTGAGCTCGCGCTCCAGACGATCCTTCTGATCGCGCAGGGCGGCGCGGTCGGCCAGCGCCTGCAGTGCAGGTGGTTCGATATGGCTGAGGTCGATGGACAGGCCCGGCACGGCGAAGGTGTCGCCCTTGAAGCGGTCCAGCACGGCCTCGACGGCCTTGACCCAGTCGTCGCCGTCGGCCTGGATGCCTTTCTCGCCCAGCGGCAGGCTGAACAGCTGACCGTTGAACAGGCGCATCAGGCGGTCGACGTCCTTCTGGCTGAATTCCTCGCGCAGGCGCGAGTAGCTGTTGTTGTCGGCGTGGTCGAGTTGCTGCTTGACCGACTTGAGGCGTTTTTCCAGGTCGCGCAGGCGCTCGTCCAGGTCTTCGCTGGAGAACTGGCGGGACTGCGCCAGGGCGCCGGCCAGTTCGTCGTGGGCGTCCTTGGCGGCGAGCAGCTGCTCCTCCAGCACCTTGGCGTTTTCCACCAGGGCGAAGCGGTTCTTCAGCACCGCCAGCTCGCCCAGCCAGCGCTGGATTTCGCTGATCTCGCGCTCCAGGCGCATCAGCTCGGCCGTGCCGCCGCGCTGCTCGTTCTGCAGGCCGTCCTGCTCGTTGCGGTAGTGCTCGGCCTGGATCACCAGCTCTTCCTTGCGCGCATCGGCGTAGTCGTGCCAGGTGCCCAGCAGGTTGTCGAGCAGCGGCGAGAGGCGATGCAGCTTGCCGCGCAGCACTTCGCGCTGGGTCACGCCCGAGGCCAGGGCTTCGATCAAGGGGCCGGCGGTGACCAGCGCCTGGTAGTCCTGCTCCATGCGGCGCACGTCGCGGAAGGCTTCTTCGGTCGCGGCGATATAGTCGACGCTACCCGAGCGCAGGCTGTGCTCGAAGGCATCGAGGAACAGCTGCTTGAGCTTGGCCGCGGTGATCTCGCGCATGTGCAGGAGGTTGATAAACAGCGCGCGGAAGGTCTTCAAGCTCTGCTCGCTGGTCGAGCGCAGCGGAATCAGGGTCAGGTCCAGCGGGATGCTGGTGTGACCGCCGACCAGCAGGCGACGCAGTTCGTCGGGCTTGAGTTCGTAGGCGGTGATGCCGGCCTGGCCAAGGTTCTTGAACAGTTCGCGCTGGCGCAGGCAGGTGCCGTTCTGCTGGTAGTGCTCTAGGTCCAGCTCGCCGGCGTAGGCGAAGAACTGGTGGCCGAAGCCGCCACCCGGGCCGCGACCGGCCACGCCGATCACGTGCGGGCCATGGGGCAGGGCGACTTCGACGAGGATGTAGCTGGTGTCGCTGGCGAAGTAGAACTTGCGCGAGGCTTCCAGGCTGTACTTGCCGAAGCTCATGTCCGACATGCGCGCCAGGATGGGGAACTGCAGGGCGTTGATCGAGGCGGATTTGCCCAGGTTGTTGGCGCCGTAGACCGACAGCGGGTTTTCCAGCGGGAACAGGCCGAGGCTGTAGCCGGCGGTGTTCAGCAGGGCGAAGCGGCGGATGCCGTAGCGTTCCTGGCTCATGCGTCCATCTCCTGTGCGGCGCGTTCGTCGGCCATGGCGCGGGCCAGGGCGTCTTCCTCGGATTCTTCGGCGTCGATGGCATCAACCACCTCGGCATCGCCGTCATCGTCCAGCAACACCGGCGCCGGCAGCGGCAGGTCGCTGCTGTGCAGGCTGGCGGCCAGGTCGCGGTCGTGCTGCACCGACAGGCAGACGTCGAGGAAGCGGTGCATCGGCGGCAGGAAGCGATACACGCCGTTGCTGTCCTCGGCGAAGCCGAGCTGGATGAGGCGGCGGATGATCTTGTCTTCCAGCTCCTCGAAGGTGGTCACCTCGGCTTGCAGGAACAGGTCGCGGTACTTGTCCAGCAGCGCCGGCAGCTCGTCACGGCCGATGCTGCCGCCGTCGAGTACGGAGAGCGGGTCGCGGCCCTGGTCAGCCAGATGTTCCACGAGGATAAAGGTGAACAGCGCCAGGCGCTGGGCGGTCTTGTTCACTTGCGGGGCGACCTGCTCGGGGACGAAGTAGTAGAAGCCGCGCGGGTCGCACACCAGCTCGAAACCGAGGGCGCGGAACAGCGCGCGGTACTGGTCCTGCATGCTGGACAGCTGGGCGTAGCACTCCGGCTCGCTGCGCGAGATGTGGTAGCCCTTGAACAGGTCGCGGAAGGCGGCCGCGAGCTGGGTCATTTCTTTTAGATCGATGTTCATGGCAATCCGTTGGCTAGTGGAGCCGAGTAGGGTGCGCCGTGCGCACCGGGTCGTCGGTTATGGTGTGCACAGCGCACCCTACGGAGTCTTGAGCAGGGGGTAGGGTGGACGACGCTTCATCCGTCCACCGCCCGGCAATCGCCAAGGTGGACAAAAAAAGCGTTGTCCACCCTACGTAGTACTCAGGCATTGGGCTGGCCTACCAGGGCATAGGAGCTGAGGCTGACCTCGTGCTCGCGGGTCAGGTACTGGCGGCGCTCCAGGCGTTCACGCTGGAAGCGCGACTCGCGCGACAGCCGCGAGAACCAGTAGAGCAGCTCGTCGGTGGCGCCTTCCGGCTCCTGTTCCAGCAGCCAGGCCATCAGGTCTGGCAGCGGCAGGGCCTGTTCGCAGCGTTCGATCATCTCTCGCGCGGTCTTCGGTGCCTTGGGCGCGCCGCCCTTGCGACCGCCGCTGGCCTTGGGGAAGTGCGCCGGCTTGGCCTCGAAGCGCGCCAGGGCGTAAACGTAGGCCTCGACCTGACTGGCGCTGCCGAGGAAGTTGCTCTGCGGCCGGGTGAACAGCGGCATGGCCGCCTGCGGCACGGCGTCGATGCCCTTCTTGCGGATCACCGACAGCGCCAGCGCCGCACCACGGGTCACGGCGTTGTGCCGGCGCGCTTCCTCGCGCAGCGGCAGCAGCAGCTCGCGAGCCTTGCGCAGGGTCAGCTGGGCGGTGGTCTGCATTTCCAGGATGCGCGCGTGGGTGCGCAGCAGCAGGTCATCGTCGACCAACTGGCCGAGGCGCTGCTGGTCGCCGAGCAGGCGCAGCAGCACCTGTTCGACCCGGCGCACGCCCTGTTCGAAGGCGCCGTCGGCGGCGACCAGCTGGATCATCGGCTCGACGTACTCGTCCCAGGTGGCCAGCACCTCGGCGTAGCGCTGGCGCAGGGGAATCTGCCGATCCGAGGTCTTGGCCCGGTCGGCCACACCGACCAGCGCCTGTTCGTCGTTGGCCAGCTTCTTCAGCACGTCGCGTACGCGCATATCGAGCAGGCGCAGCTGGCGCGCCAGGTCGTTGGCGTCGCGCACCTCGAAGGCGTCCTGGATATAGCCGGCCAGGCGCTCCAGGTGGCGCAGGTAGGCTTCGATCTCCAGGCACAGGCCGAGGCGGTGCTCGCGGCGCAGGTAGGCGAGAAAATCGTGGATCTGCGCATTGAGCTCGAAACGGTTGGGGCTCTTGGCCACCGGCACCAGGATGTCCAGGCGAATCCAGGTGTCGAGCAGGGCGGTGGTGTCGCTGGGCGTGGCGTCGGGCAACTGCGCGGCGAGCTGGCCGCGCAGCTCCACCAGGCTCAGGGTGCCGGCGTCGAAACGCTCGCAGAGCGGTTCGAGCAACGTCCAGTGTTCGGCGAGGGCGCGCAATACGCGCTTGGGATCGATCATCGAGGCGCCGGGTCCAGGCAAGTGAAAAGAGGCGATTGTACTGCAAGGCGGGTGCCGGGTTTGAGCGCGAGTCGATCAGAGGCAGGTGACGCGTTGCGGCACATTGGGACGCGGCGGGCCCGGATGGGCCGGGCAAGTCCTTGATATGGGTGGAAAAAGCGCTGCCTGGCGGCTGGCGCACTTTCTGCAAAGAGCTGTGCATAGCCTTGCCGCCAGAGTTCGCCCATGCCCGCCACCGCCCTGAGTATCGACGCCTGTTGGCAAGAGTTGCAGCACCAGCGCGACCTGGACTGGGAGCTGGACGCCATCACCGACCGCAGCGAGGCCATCGCCTTTCTCAAGCGCTTCGAAAACCGCCTGTGTATCTATTCCAGCTACGTGGAAAAGCTCTACAGCAACTACAGCTTCGTGGTGCCGCAGGAGGCGGGCAGCATCACCATCCTGCCGGACGAGCTGGCCTGGCACGACACCTTCCACGATATCCCGGCCGACGCCGTGGAAGCCACCGGGGTACATATCCTGCCGGGCGAGGCGGTGGGCGAGACCGGGCTGTACCTCAAGGTGCCGGGCGAGTTTCGCCTGGTGGCCTCGCGCGAGCTGCCGTTCCAGGACGGCCTGCGCCTGCTGATCGAGCGTTACCGCGCACGCGGCGAACATTTCCTGCCGGTGCTGGTGAAGGGCGATCTGCGCGAGTACGAGGCGCGCATGCCGTCGCTGCACCTGCACCGGATCAACCCGCACAAGCTGGCGCGCTGTTCGCAGCTGAGCATCGACGCCATCCGCGGCACTATTGCCGAGCACCTGCTGGCGTTGTTCCGGCAGGGCTGACGGGCGGGTGTTACGCCGCTGTTGCCGGCGGTAACACCGCCGCCCTGATCGCGCCGCGGCAGGCGGCTATTTGACGTCCTTTTCTCGACTATGGGTCGGGCCGTCCTGGCGCAGGCGTCCATATAGTGGCCATAAGGGTTCGAGTCGGAGCGCTCGACCGCCACCATAAGAAAAGGGGTTCCGCCATGCGCCAGTCCTGCCGTTTCGCCAAACATGCTCTGGCGTTGCTGTGCGCCTCGCTGCTGGTCGCGCCGGTGGCTCAGGCCAAGCTGGAGGAGCTGGCGGACGACGAGCTGTCGGCCATCACCGGGCAGGCGTTTATCAACCTCACCACCGACACCGCCGGGCAGGTCAACTACACCCGGGTCAACTTCGGCCTCAAGGTGGACACCCAGCTCAATATCAAGAAGCTGGAATTGGGCGGCTATCCGCGCGCGGGCGAGACCCGCGCCTCGGACATCCTGATCAACAACTTCGCCTTGGGTACGGTCGGTCCCAACGATACGATCAACCCGTTCCAGATCGTCGATCCCTACCTGGAGCTGGCCTACGAGGGCAATCAGGTGGTCGGCGTGCGCATCGGCTTCGGCGAGGCCAAAGGCGTGCTGTCCGGGGATATCTCGCACCTGACCGGCAAGATCGCGGTGGACCTGGAGGGCAAGGCCAAACCCCTGCTGGACAAGGCCAACTTCTTCCAGTGGCTGCTGCTGAGCGCCACGGTGAACGAAAACTCCACGGTCAAGGCCGAGGCAGAGCTGGTCAATAACGGCGTTCCCGACTCCGTCCGCACCGATCAGGCCGGCCTGAAGAACGGCTCGTCGGTGCAGTGCGTGGCCAATTGCAACATTCTGGGCGGGTTGCTCGACGCCTTCCCCTCGCAGGGCTGTCAGATCATCGGCATCACCACCTGCTTCAACCTCAGCCAGTTCCAGTCGCTTAACGTCGGCAACGTCAATGCCCCGGGCATGGATCAGGCCGCCAAGGGGGTGTTCATTTCCCTGCAGCTCAAGGACATGCAATGGCGCGACATGGACACCTCCGAGCTGATCAATACCGTGGCCGGCGCCTTCCTCAATATTCCCAAGTACCGCGACGCCAACGGCAACCTGGTGGCGGGCATCAAGTTCGACTTCGACCAGGCGTTGAACGGCATCCCGCGGCAGGACACCTGCCTGGGTAGTGCCATGAAGGGGTGCTGACGATGAAACGCTGCCTGTTGCTGCTCACCTGCATGTCGAGCTGGTCGCTGGCCGTCGCCATGGAACCCCTGAGCGATCAGGAACTCTCCGACGTGCAGGGCGCCGGTCTGGGCTTCGTGCTGGATCAGGTGCTGCTGGATGGCTCCGGCGCGCAGATCGTGATCAACGACATCACCAACGATCAGGGGCAGAACGTCCCCATTTCGTTGAAGAACCTCTACCTGGGCGCCGCCGGCAGCAACAAGGGCAGCAATCTCAACCCGGTGACCATCGGCAGCCTCGACCATCCCTTCGAGCTGGAACTGGCCAAGGGCGAGGAGCTGCGCACCCTGCGCGACGACGGTCAGTGGGTGCAGACCACGCCCAGCAATGTCGCCGTGCTGTCGTTCAACTTCCCCGAGCGGCTGACCGCCGGCGGCAACCCCTGTATCGCCAGTTACGCCGGCGCCGGCTCCAATTGCTCGACCGCGCCGAGCGGGCGCGCCGATCTGGGCATGCGCTTCGACTTCCAGGTGGCGGCCGGGCGTACCGAGATGCTCGCCCTGGACTTCCACCAACTGGTGATGGACGGCTCCTACCTGCGCCTGTGGGGCGACCCCGGACAGAACGGCAACGGCGAGCTGGTCGGCGAGGCGCGGGTGAATATCTTCGCCAAGACCCTGGAGATCATGTCCTGCGCCCAGGCCAACTGCGATACCGCCGGCGAGACCGCCGCCCAGCGCGGCGCGCGCACCCTCTATATCACCAACGGCTACGCCAATATCGCCCTGGGCTACGGCAAGTCGCAACCGTTGCGGCTGCGCTCCAGCGCCGACGGCCAGTTCGTGCTGGAACTGCAGAACCCCACTGCCGCTGGCACCAGCGCGGCACAACGCCAGGCCCTGGCGACCGATTTCTACGCCAACGCGCCGCGCACCAATCTGGTGTTCGAGAACCTGACCGTCGGCGGCACGCGCAGCAGCCCCACCGCGATTCCCACCGGCGGCTACAACTTCGGGCGCAACGAGATTTCCGGGCTGAGCTTCAACTACCTCAAGGTGAGCAGCTATGACCTGCGCTAGCCGAAGCATGGCGTTGCTGGCGCTGCTGCCGGCGCTGGCCCTGGCCGAACTGCAGCCGCTGGACGACAGCGCCCTCAGCCAGATGAGCGGCCAGGGCGGGGTCTACCTGTCCGGCGAGTTCAGCATCAACAAGGACGGCGGCGTGCTCTGGGATACCCCGGCGAGCAACGACCCGGCGCTGTGGACGGCCAACCAGCGCAGCTGCGCCCTGGCCGGCGCGGCCAGCCCGGAGAGCTGCGGCCTGCGCCTGGCGATTCGTTCCGGCGCCAATGCCGGCTGGTACGTGCTGGACAACCTCAAGGGCATCTTCAGCTTCGAGGGCCTGACCCTCGACACCCGCACCCTGACCGGCGCGGGCGGCGAGCAGGAGGTGCTGGCGCTCGGCCTGCCCAACGAAATCCGCTTCAAGGACGGCAACTTCGCCTTCGGCGTGGCCAGCCAGGGCGGCTGGAAGAACAAGGCGCTGAGTGCCGCCAACGGCGGCGACCCCAGCTATCAGCAGACCAATATCTTCTCGGCCAAGATCGACGGCAGCATCCGCATGCAGGGCAGCGTGCTGATCTTCCCGACCAATTGAGGAGCCGCATCATGCAGCGTCACGCTTGGCTTTCAGCGCTCCTGCTGGGCAGCTCGCCGGTCTGGGCCATGCAGGCGCTGGACGACGACAGCCTGGCCGGCGTCAGCGGCCAGGGCGGCATCAGCATCGAAACCAGCGGCGGCGGCTGGTCGGCGGGCAGCATCGAGTACCGCGACGACGGCCAGAGCCTGCGCCTGGAAGGCGTCTCCAGTCGCCCGCAGCAAGCCGGCAGCAACTCGACCACGCAGCTCGACGTGGTCGACGAGCGGTTGCAGATCGAGCATCAGGGCCGGCCCGACGAACTGGCGATCAGCAATGTTGGCTTCGCCGGCAGCGACAAGAGCTTCGGCGCCTTCCGCGCTTTCTATACCCTGGGCGCCGGCCTCAAGCTGCGTGGCGGCGGCGCCAGCGGGGTTGCCGGTTTCAGCCTCGACGACAGCCGCCTGAGCCTGGACGCGGTGACCTTCTATTACCGCGACAATGGCTTCGATCTGATCGTGCGCAACGCCTCCTTCGATGCCTACCTGAACAATGCCTATCTGGATATCGTCAGCGGCGGCAACGGCTCGGCGGTGCGCCTCGATCTGGGCGACACGCGCTTCGTCGCGCATGTCGGCGGTATCGGGTTGGACCTGGCGCATGGCGATCCCGTGGCCGGTGTCGCGGTTACCCCGGGCGAGCCGGATACGCGGCATCCCGAGCACGGGCGCAGCTTCGGCCAGCTGGATATGGACCTGCGCCTGGGCGGCAGCATCCGCATCGCCGGCGGCGGCGCCACTGGTGAGGGGCTGCGCCTGATCCCGCAGATCACCATTGCCAACAGCCTGTTTCAGTACCGGGACGACGGCGTGCTGCGCGCGGAGAACTTCGCCGGCGTGCTCAGCAGCCAGAACGGCATCACCCTCGACCTGGGCGAGGACGGCAGCGGCCGCTATGCGCAACTGGCCTTTCAGGACCTCAAGCTCAACGCCAGCCTCGGCGGCCTGATCATCGGCAACCCGAGCAACCAGAAGATCGGCAGCCTGGCGCTGGAGCTCAATTTCCAGGATCAGGGCGCGCGGCAGAACTGGTTCAGGCTGCGCCCCGGCGGCGATCCCAATTCCGGGCTCAAGGGCATCAGCGCGGGTCTGTCGTGGAACATGGTCAGCAGCTCGGTCTCGCTCACCGATAACGGCAACAGCCTGTGGTTCAGCGGCCTGCGCACCCATGGCAGTGGCCAGCTCAGCCTGGATCTGACCAAGAGCTGCGCCGGCGGCGTCAGCGCCGGCTGCTACGCCGGCAGCGCCAATACCCAGCCGGGCAGCGGCGGCTACGACGGCCACTTCGACGGCCTGCGCCTGGGCCTGAAGAATGTGGTCGGCAGCTACAGCTTCGACGGCCTGCGCGTCGGCACGGCCGATGCGCCGCTGCAGGGCGGCACCGAACTGCTGGTGCTGCTGGAAATCTTCCCGGCCTACGATTTCACCCTCAACGGCCAGCTGACCATCCGCCCCGGCGGCGCCAGCGGCGACGGCCTGCGCTACAACGCCGACTTCCTGATCAGCGACGCCAACGCGGCGATCACCGTCGACGAGAGCGGCAAGGGCCTGTGGCTGTCCGGCACCCGCTACGACATGCACTTTCGCGACGGTTCGCTGGACGTGACCCAGGACGGCGTGCAACTGAACAAGGGCACCTACTGGTCGACCCTGGACGTCAATGACCTGCGCTGGGGCGACCGCCATAGCGGCCACAGCCTCGGCCGCATCGTGCTGCGCCGCTACGAGCAGGGCTCCACCCTCAGCCTCAGCTCCGGCGGCGCCGGCGCGCTGTGCGTCGGCGGCAGCGGCGCCAGTGCCTCGGCCTGCTCGGCCAGCGGCGGGCGCTGGGAGGACCGCGGCAACGAGGGCCTGACCGCCGGGCTGAAGAACGTCTTCGTCCGCGACGCCTCGGGCAATCCGGCGGGCAGCGTCTCGGCCAGCGAGAAGCGCAACCAGCTGATCATCGAGACCGATCGGGTAAACGGGGTCAACGGCAGCGGCGCGCAGTTGGTGGTGGACAACTTCCACACCTCCGACGCCAATCCGGCCGACGCCAATGCCAACAGCTACGGCGTGCGCGTCGACCTCAACCTCGACGTGGCACCGACCAAGGTCTGCGACAAGGGCGCCAGCGGCTGCCCGCCGGTGACGCCCGACCCGTTGGGCTTCGCCGTCAACGGCCGGGTGCACTTCAAGGAGATCAACATCGACCGCATCCAGAACGTCCACCCCACCGGCGGCGCGGTCACCTCGATGTACGGCATGAAGCTGCAGAACGCCGATATCCGCGCCAACCTGACCGCCACGCCGATCAACTGAAGGCCGGCGGTCACGCCCCTGTCATGGCAGGCCCGTAGGGTGCGCTATGCGCACCGAGGCTTCGTACACCCCGGCGCGCACGGCGCCCCCTGCATTGGCTTCTGCCGAAGCAACCGGTAATCGCCCGTTGTACAAAAAATCTCCAATGCCCTTTCGATATTTGTCGGTAATCGGCACAATTCGCGTCCACTTTTTTCTGGGGGGTCGCAAGGCCCCTCATCGGCCGACCTTGCGGGGGCTACGAGATGATCCAAACGCCGTACTACCTCATCGACAAACAGAAGCTTCTGGTCAACCTGGAGAAGATCGCCTACGTGCGCGAGAACTCCGGGGCCAAGGCGCTGCTGGCGCTGAAATGCTTCGCCACCTGGTCGGTGTTCGACCTGATGCAGCAGTACATGGACGGCACCACCTCGTCCTCGCTCTATGAGCTCAAGCTCGGCCGGCAGAAGTTCGCCGGCGAGACCCACGCCTACAGCGTGGCCTGGGCCGACGACGAGATCGAAGAGATGGTCGCCAACTGCGACAAGATCATCTTCAACTCCATTGGCCAGCTCGAGCGCTTCGCCGCGGCCACCGAAGGCACTATCCGCGGCCTGCGGGTCAACCCGCAGGTGAGCAGCTCCGACTACCTGCTGGCCGACCCGGCGCGCCCGTTCAGCCGCCTCGGTGAGTGGGACCCGGAAAAGATCGCCAAGGTCATGGGGCAGATTTCCGGCTTCATGTTCCATAACAACTGCGAGAACGCCAGCTTCGAGCTGTTCGACCAGATGCTGACCCGCATCGAGGAGCGCTTCGGCCACCTGATCGCCCAGGTCGAGTGGGTCAGCCTCGGCGGCGGCATCCACTTCACCGGCGAGGGTTACCCGATCGATGGCTTCTGCGCGCGGTTGAAAGCCTTCTCGGAAAAATACGGTGTGCAGGTGTATCTGGAGCCGGGCGAAGCGGCGATCACCCTCAGCGCCTCGCTGGAAGTGACCGTGCTCGACACCCTTTACAACGGCAAGCACCTGGCCGTGGTCGACAGCTCCATCGAAGCGCATATGCTCGACCTGCTGATCTACCGCCTCAATGCCAAGATGGCGCCGAACGACGGCGAACACAGCTACATGGTCTGCGGCAAATCCTGCCTGGCCGGCGACATCTTCGGCGAATACCAGTTCGACAAGCCGCTGCAGATCGGCGATCGGCTGTCGTTCATCGACGCGGCGGGTTACACCATGGTCAAGAAGAACTGGTTCAACGGCCTGAAGATGCCGTCCATCGTGGTGAAACAACTCGACGGTAGCGTCGAGGTGGTGCGCCAGTTCGAGTTCGACGACTACCTGTCCAGTCTGTCGTAACGCTGTGAGGGTGGGCCGGGCGGCGATCCGTTCTAGCCCGGCGCTTCAAGACCCGCATCAAACGCTTTCAATAACGCAGTACTAGGAGGTGGAACAATTGAAGAAGAATGTCCTGATCATTGGTGCAGGAGGTGTTGCCAAGGTGGTGGCCCATAAGTGCGCGCAACACAATGACGAGTTAGGTCGCATTGCAATTGCGTCGCGCAACATCTCCAAATGCCAGGCCATCATCGACAGCGTGCAGGCAAAGGGCGGTCTCAAGCGGCCCGGCGAGATCAAGGCCTATGCGCTGAACGCTCTGGACGTGGAAGCGACCAAGGCCTTGATCCGCGAGACCGAATCGCAGATCGTCATCAACGTCGGCTCGGCGTTCCTCAACATGTCCGTGCTGCGCGCCTGCATCGACACCGGCGTCGCCTATCTGGACACCGCCATCCACGAAGATCCGAGCAAGATCTGCGAAACTCCGCCGTGGTACGGCAACTACGAGTGGAAGCACCTGGCCGAATGCCAGGAAAAGGGCGTGACCGCCATCCTCGGCGTCGGCTTCGACCCGGGCGTAGTCAACTCCTATGCCGCCCTGGCGCAACAACAGTACTTCGACAAGATCGAGTCGATCGACATCCTCGACGTCAACGCCGGTTCGCACGGCAAGTACTTCGCCACCAATTTCGACCCGGAAATCAATTTCCGCGAATTCACCGGCACGGTCTACAGCTGGCAGAACAGCCAGTGGGTGAGCAACCGCATGTTCGAAGTCAAACGCACCGACGATCTGCCGGTGGTGGGCGAACAGAACCTGTACCTGACCGGCCATGACGAGGTGCACTCGCTGTCCAAGCACCTCGACGTACCGAACGTGCGCTTCTGGATGAGCTTCGGCGACCACTACATCAACGTGTTCACCGTGCTGAAGAACCTCGGCCTGCTCTCCGAGCAGCCGGTCAAGACCGCCGAAGGTCTCGAAGTGGTACCGCTCAAGGTGGTCAAGGCCGTGCTGCCCGATCCCGCCTCGCTGGCGCCGGGCTACAGCGGCAAGACCTGCATCGGCGACCTGGTAAAAGGCACGAAAGACGGTAAGCAGACTGAGCTGTTTATCTACAACGTCGCCGACCACGAAGAAGCCTTCGCCGAGACCGACAGCCAGGGCATCTCCTACACCGCCGGTGTGCCGCCGGTCGCCGCTGCCCTGCTGGTGGCGCGTGGAGAGTGGGATGCGCAGCGCATGGTCAACGTCGAGGAGCTGCCGGCCGAGCCGTTCTTGAAGCTGCTGGACGTGATGGGCCTGCCCACCCGGATCAAGGACGAGCACGGCGACCGTCCCTGGGATCAGCCGCTCTGATTGGCTGCGCCTAGCGCACAGGATCGGCAAACGCCCGCCACTTGGCGGGCGTTTTGTTTTCCACCGTTACCATCGGCGTGCACTGCCCCATGGTGGATGTAAAAAGCGACATCCACCCTACGAGCCGCAGCTGTGCCTTCCCGCCCCGCCCATTTCACGCGACAATCGGCCGATTACAGACGCCCCCACGAAGGGCGCCCCGGCAGCCGTGAGGAACCCCCTATGAGCAGCAACGATCGCGTCATCATCTTCGACACCACCCTGCGCGACGGCGAGCAGAGCCCCGGCGCCTCCATGACTGGCGAGGAGAAGCTGCGCATCGCCAAGGCCCTGGAGCGCCTGCGGGTGGACGTGATCGAGGCCGGTTTCGCCATCGCCAGCCCGGGGGACTTCGCCGCGGTCAAGGCGATCGCCGACAACATCAAGGACAGCACCGTGTGCAGCCTGTCGCGCGCGGTGGACGCCGATATCGAGCGCGCCGCCGAGGCGCTGGCCGGGGCCAACTCCGGGCGCATCCACACCTTTATCGCCACCAGCCCGATCCATATGCAGTACAAGCTGCGCATGCAGCCGGACGACGTGGTGGCCCAGGCCGTGCGGGCGGTGAAGAAGGCGCGCAACCTGTGCAGCGACGTGGAGTTCTCCTGCGAGGACGCCGGTCGCTCGGAGATCGACTTCCTCTGCCGCATCATCGAGGCGGCGATCGACGCCGGCGCGCGCACCATCAACATCCCCGACACCGTCGGCTACGCCATCCCGCACCAGTACGCCGACACCATCCGCCAGTTGCTCGAGCGCGTGCCCAATGCCGACAAGGCGATCTTCTCGGTGCACTGCCACAACGACCTAGGCCTGGCCGTGGCCAACTCCCTGGCCGCCGTGGTGGCCGGCGCGCGCCAGGTCGAGTGCACAATCAACGGCCTCGGCGAGCGGGCCGGAAACGCCGCGCTGGAAGAGATCGTCATGGCGATCAAGACCCGCCAGGACCTGCTCGGCGTGCACACCAACATCGACACCCCACATATCCTCAGCACCTCGCGCATGGTCTCCGGCATCACCGGCTTCCCGGTGCAGCCGAACAAGGCCATAGTCGGCGCCAACGCCTTCGCCCACGAGTCCGGCATCCACCAGGACGGCGTGCTCAAGCACCGCGAGACCTACGAGATCATGTCGGCTCAGTCGGTGGGCTGGAACACCAACAAGATGGTGATGGGCAAGCACTCCGGGCGCGCCGCTTTCCGCTCGCGCCTGGACGAGCTGGGCATAGTCCTGGCCGGCGAGGCCGAGCTGAACGCCGCCTTCGCCCGCTTCAAGGAGCTGGCCGACAAGAAGCACGAGATCTTCGACGAGGACCTGCAGGCGCTGGTCTCCGACACCCTGGCCGAGGAGGCGCCGGAGCACTTCAAGCTGGTCACCCTGGAGGTGGCGAGCAAGACCGGCGAGGTGCCGCAGGCGCAGATCGTGGTCAGTGTCGAGGGCAACGAACGGCGTGCCGGCGCCCAGGGCTCCGGCCCGGTGGATGCCACCTTCAAGGCCATCGAGGCCATCGCCGCCTCCGAGGCCAGCCTGCTGCTCTACTCGGTCAATGCCATCACCCAGGGTACCGACTCGCAGGGCGAGGTCACCGTGCGCCTGGAGAAGGGCGGGCGCATCGTCAACGGCAACGGCGCCGACACCGATATCCTGGTGGCCTCGGCCAAGGCCTATATCAACGCGCTGAACCTGATGCAGGTCGGGCAGAAGGCGCACCCGCAAGTGGAGGGCGTGTGATCCCCGAACTCCGTCGGCGTGCCTACCTGGGCGCCATGCAGGTGGCCAGCTGGCTGCCACGTACCATACTGCCCTTCGCCGCGCCGTCGCGGCCGGAACTGCTGGAGCCGCCGCAGGCGGAAATAGAGGTCGAGACGCCGGTCGAGCCGGTCGCCGTGGCCCCGGCGGTAGCCCGCGAAACCTTGCCGGCGCCCACTGCCGAGCGAGCGAAGATCGAGGTGCCGCGCCCCGCTGCCCAGCCGCGCCAGGCCGCCGCGGTGGTCGAGGAGGCTGCGCCGGTGGAGGAAAAGCCGGCCCGCGTCGCCGCGCCGCCACCGCGATTCGCCCTGCAGCTGCTGCGCGCCGGCGACTGCGCGCTGCTGGTGGAACTGCCCACCGGCGAGCCGTTCCAGAGCCGCGACCCGGCCTACATCCTGCTCAAGGACCTGCTGCGCGCCGCTGGCCTGCCGGACAGCCCGCAACTGCTCGGCGAGCCGGTGCGCTGGCCGCTGCTGGTGCGCGGCAATCTGGATCAGGGCCCGCAGGCGGCGCTGGAGTTCGTGCAGAGCTTCGTCGCCGCGCGCCTGGAGGAACAGCCCAGCACCTGCCTGTGGCTGGTCGGCCTGCCGGCCATTCGCTTCGCCGGCGAGGGCGACGCACAGAGCTACAACCGCGAGCTGCAGATCGAGGGCCTCGGCGCCTGCTGGGCGCTGCCGGGCCTGGAGCTGCTGATGGAAGAGCCGGCGCGCAAGCGCGAGCTGTGGCAAGCCATGCAGCGTGTGCGCCAGCGCTGGCTGAAAAGTACCGACGCCTGAGTGCCACCTGCCGCCGAGTTATAGCGAATGACCGATGCGATTTCCTTCCGCCCCATGACCGAGGCGGATCTCGATGCCGTGCTGAAGATCGAATATGCCGCCTTCAGCCACCCCTGGACCCGCGGCATCTTCACCGACAGCCTCAAGTCCTATCACTGCTGGCTGATGTTCGAGGGCGGCCAGCAGGTCGGCCACGGCGTGATCAACCTGATCCTCGACGAAGCGCACCTGCTCAATATCACCGTCAAGCCGGAGAGCCAGGGCCGTGGCCTCGGCCTGCACCTGCTCGAACACCTGATGAAAGAGGCCCATGAGCTGGGCGGTCGCGAGTGCTTCCTCGAAGTGCGCGCCAGTAACCAGAGCGCCTACCGCCTGTACGAGCGCTATGGCTTCAACGAAGTCGGCCGGCGCCGCGACTACTACCCGGCGGTGGGCGGTCGCGAAGACGCGCTGGTGATGGCCTGTACCCTGGTCGATTGAGGTTGTTGGCGTAGGGTGGATCACGCTTTACCGATCCATCGCTGTGGTGGATGTGAAAAGCGACATCCCCCCTACGCGCTGATTTGCCCTACATCGGCGCATGGATCGGTGCGCCAATGGTTGTTGGGCCTCTGGTCACCCCGGATGGCCATCGACCCGCGCCCGGCACAGCAGCGGCGCGTAGTGGACGACGAACAGGGCGAAGGCCAGCCCCCAGCAGAGGGCCGCCAGCCACAGCCAGCTGCCGCCCGCCGCCACCCGGATCAAGGCGCCCAGGTTGAGCACGGCAAAGGCCCAGGCCATGGCCTTGGGCGGCTGCAGCGGCCGCCCGGTATGGCCGAGGCTGACCCGCGCCATCATCGCCAGAACCAGCCCGCCCAGGGCGCCGACCGCCAGCGCATGGCTGGCCGGGCTGGGCTGCGCCAGCCAACCCAGGTGCCAGGCGGCCATGCCGAGGGTGGCGACCAGCAGCCAGGCGTAGGCCAGGTGCAGCGACCACAGCAACGGCACGCGCCAGATGCCCGGCAGGTGCCAGCGCCACAGGCGCAGGCCGTGCAGCGCCGCCAGCAGGGCGAAGGGCAGCGCCAGCCAGGGCTGCGCCTGCAGGTTGTGGCCGCTGGCGAACAGCGCGGCGACCAGCAGACCGCCAGCCAGCAGCAGCCGATCCCGCCAGGGCTGGGCGGCGAAGGCCTCGACCCGGCCCAGGCCGCGCTGGGTGAAGAAGGGAATCACCCGTCCGCCGATCAGGCTCAGCAGCACCGCGATCAACCACAGCGCCGCCAGGGCGCCGCGCCGTTGCAGCGCGTCGTCGCCCAGGGCCAGGCCGGCGAGGGTCAGGCCCTGGCACAGGCCGAGCAGGCTCAGCACCAGCAGGATCGGGTAGTTGTTGCGCTGGCGGGCGGCGATCAGCTGGCGCGCCAGCTGCGCGATCAGCAGGGCGACAAAGGCCAGCTGGGCGGCGATCAGCATGCCCAGCGGCACGGGGCTGAACCAGACCAGCCGTGCCGCCAGCCACAGGGCGAACAGCGCGATCAGTGGCCGCCCGCTCAAGCCCGGACGGCCGGTCCAGGTCTGCACCGCGGTGAGCAGGAAGCCGGCGATGATCGCCAGGGCGAAGCCGAACGGCATCTCGTGGCGGTGCCAGGCGAGCAGGCCGCCGGGCACCTGCGGCGCGCTGAGCAGCCCCTGCAACACCGCGGCCCAGAGGGCGACGGCGAGCAGGGCCAGCAGCGCGCCGGCGAGAAAGAACGGGCGAAAGCCCAGGCGCCACAGCGGAGCAATCGCCAGCGCGCGGTTGCGATCAAGCAGTTGCATGCTGCTGTTCCCCTCGCCGCAGGCCGTGCTGCGCCGCCAGACGCAGCACATAGCCGAGCTTGAGCAGGCCGGGGCCGATGATGGTCAGGCTATGCGCCAGCACCAAGCTGGCCAGGTTCAACCTGGACTCCAGGCCATAGGCCGCCAGCAGACCAAGCAGCAGCAGGCCGAGACCGGCCAGCAGCAGTTGGCTGGACAGACGCAGCAGCTGCTGCGGGGCGAGCGGGAACATGATGCACCTCCTGATTGATCAGCTATCCAGTGCCGCGGCCGGGCCGAAAAACTCATGGTGGCTCTGCTCGGGCGGCACGCCCAGTTCCTGCAGGTGGCGCTTGACCTGGGCCATAAAGGCTTTCGGGCCGAGGAAGTAGGCGTCCAGGTCGCGTTCGGCGGGCAGCCACTGCGCCAGCAATTCGCGGCTGAGGAACCCCTCGGCATCGGCCTGATCGCCTGCGCGCGGCTCGCTGTAGCAGACGTAGTGACGGATCTGCGGATGCGCGGCGGCGCGGGCCTCGACCCAGTCGCGGAAGGCGTGCACTTCGGCGTGGCGGGCGCAGTGGATAAAGTGGATCGGCCGGCCGCTATGGCGCGCGGCGTCGAGCATGCTCAGCGCCGGTGTGATGCCGACGCCGGCGCTGATCAGCGCCAGCGGCTTGGCCGAGTCGCGCAGGATGAATTCGCCGGCCGGCGGGAACAGCTCCAGCTGGTCGCCGACCTGGACCTTGTCGTGCAGGTGGTTGGACACCCTGCCGCCGGCCTCGCGTTTGACGCTGATGCGGTACTCGCGGCCGTTGGCCGGCGCCGACAGCGAGTAGTTGCGCCGCACTTCCTCGCCGTCCAGCAGCAGGCGCAGGCCGATGTACTGGCCGGGCTGGAAGTCGAGCAGGGCGCCGCCGTCGGCCGGTACCAGGTAGAAGGAGGTGATCTCGGTGCTCTCGGCCACCTTGCGCGCCACGCGGAAGGCGCGAGCGCCACGCCAGCCGCCGGGGGCGGCGGCGTTGCGCGCGTACTGGCTCTCCTCGGCGCCGATGAGGATATCGGCCAGTTGCCGGTAGGCGATGGCCCAGGCTTCGATCACTGCGTCGGTGGCGATTTCGGCGCCGAGCACCTCGCCAATCGCGCGCAGCAGGCAGCCGCCGACTATGGGGTAGTGCTCGGGGAGGATCTGCAGCGACACGTGCTTGTTGACGATCTGCGCCACCAGCGGGCCGAGTGCCTCGAGACGGTCGATATGCCTGGCGTACATCAGCACGCCATTCGCCAGGGCGCGCGGCTGGTCGCCGCTGGCCTGGTGCGCCTGGTTGAATAGCGGGCGCACCTCGGGAAACTCGCTCAGCATCATCCGGTAGAAGTGGGTGGTCAGCGCCTCGCCGCCGCTTTCCAGAAGCGGCACGGTGGCTTTGATCAGATCGCGTTGGGCGTTGGACAGCATGGGTAACTCCTGCAAGGCATGAAAAGGCGCCGGCCTGGCTCGTCTGGCCGCATCTGGCGTGCTAGCGTTAGCGCTGTATGCCTCTCATGAATCGTGCCATTTAATTTATCGTTTAAATTCAATGTCTTATTTTTATTGTTGTGAAAATGACTCGCGATCGATATGAGTCATAAAGACTTTAGGTTGTCGAAATGACCGCTAACCCGCTGCTGCAGACGCTGATCCCGCTGGTTGCCGACCTGTCCCGCGAGCTGGGCGACGGCGAGCGCTACCGCCGCCTGCTGGCCGCCCTGCGCCAGCTGTTCCCCTGCGATGCGGTGGCGCTGCTCAAGCTCGACGGCGAGCAACTGGTGCCGCTGGCAGTGGAGGGCCTGAGCGCCGATACCCTGGGGCGGCGCTTCAAGGTCAGCGAGCATCCGCGTCTGGCGGCGCTGATCGAGCACCGCGGGCCGACCCGTTTCGCCGCCGATTGCGGCCTGCCCGACCCCTACGACGGCCTGGTCGAGGGGCTGCACGGCCATCTGGAGGTGCACGACTGCCTGGGCTGCCCGCTGTACCTGGACGACCAGCTGTGGGGTCTGCTGACCCTGGATGCGCTGGACCCCGCCAGCTTCGGCCGCGCCGACCTGGACAGCCTGGATGCCTTCGCCAGCCTGGCGGCGGCCACGGTCAAGGCCAGCGAGCGGATCAGCGGCCTGGCCCGGCGGGTGGAGACCGAGCGCCAGCTCACCGAACTGTACAAGCAGGCGCGCCAGCAGGCGCGCGAGCTGATCGGTCAGAGCGCCGCGCTGCGCAAGCTGCAGGGCGAGATCCGTCTGGTCGGCGACAGCCCGCTGACCGTGCTGATCACCGGCGAAACCGGGGTCGGCAAGGAGCTGGTGGCCGAGGCCATCCACGGCGCCTCGCCGCGCGCGCAGCGGCCGCTGGTCAGCCTCAACTGCGCGGCGTTGCCCGAGGCGCTGGTGGAGAGCGAGCTGTTTGGCCACGTGCGCGGCGCCTTCTCCGGCGCGCTCAGCGAGCGCAGCGGCAAGTTCGAGCTGGCCGACGGCGGCAGCCTGTTTCTCGACGAGGTGGGCGAGCTGCCGCTGGCGGTGCAGGCCAAGCTGCTGCGCGTGCTGCAGAGCGGCCAGCTGCAGCGCCTTGGCTCGGACCGCGAGCACCGCGTCGACGTGCGGGTAATCGCCGCCACCAACCGCGACCTGGCGGCCGAGGTGCGCGCCGGGCGCTTTCGCGCCGACCTCTATCACCGCCTCAGCGTCTACCCACTGCCGGTGCCGCCGCTGCGCGAGCGTGGCCGCGACGTGCTGCTGCTGGCCGGCTACTTCCTCGAAGACAACCGCGCGCGCCTGGGCCTGCGCAGCCTGCGCCTGAGTAGCGAGGCGCAGAAGGCGCTGCTGGCGCACGACTGGCCGGGCAACGTGCGCGAGCTGGAGCACCTGATCGGCCGCGCGGCGCTCAAGGCGCTGGCGCGCCACGGCGAACGGCCGCGGATTCTCAGCCTGGAGCTGCAGGACCTGGACCTGCCCGCGAGCGTGGCGGCCGCAGAGGCGCCGGGCGAGAGTGCGCCCGGCGCGCTGCCGGCGGGGCAGGATCTGCGCAGCGCGCTGGATGCCTACCAGCGCCGGCTGATCGAGCAATGCCTGGCGCGCCACCAGGGCAAGTGGGCCGATGCCGCGCGCGAGCTGGGGATCGATCGGGCCAATCTGAGTCGGTTGGCGAAACGCCTCGGGTTGCGCTGAGCGCAGGGGTTGACGATTTGTACATTAAAGTCCAGAGTGGACTTTAATGTACAAGCGAGAGCGACCCATGCAGTCCTCCCCATTTCCCTCCGCGCGCCGCGTGCCCCTCGATTCGTCGTGGGCCGGCGCGCCTTGCTTCTGCCCCTTCGCCTTCCCACCGGGTTCCGTCGCCTTGTCGCGCGCGGCGGGCTCGTTCATTCCGCAGCAGGAGACACGACCATGAAGAAACTCGCCTGGCTGGGCGCCATCGCCCTGAGCCTGATGGCTTCCAGCCCATTCGCCGCCGACAAGCCACTGCGTCTGGGTATCGAGGCGGCCTACCCGCCGTTCGCTTACAAGGAGGCCAGCGGCGAGATCGCCGGCTTCGACGTGGACATCGGCAATGCCCTGTGCGCCGAGATGAAGGTGCAGTGCCAGTGGGTCGAGCAGGAGTTCGACGGCCTGATCCCCTCGCTCAAGGTGAAGAAGGTCGACGCCATCCTCTCGTCCATGACCATCACCGACGAGCGGCGCAAGTCGGTGGACTTCACCGGCAAGTACTACTACAGCCCGGCGCGCCTGGTGATGAAGGAAGGCAGCACGGTCGACGCCGACTTCGCCAACCTCAAGGGCAAGCGCATCGGCGTGCAGCGCGCCACCACCACCGACCGCTTCGCCAGCGAGGTGATGGCCGCCCAGGGCGTGCAGGTGGTGCGCTACAGCTCGCAGAACGAAATCTACCTGGACCTGATCTCCGGGCGCCTGGACGGCACCCTGGCCGACGCCATTCCGGTGGAGGAGGGCTTCCTCAAGACCGACAACGGCAAGGGCTTCACCTTCGTCGGGCCGTCCTTCACCGATCCGGCCTACTTCGGCGAGGGCGCCGGCATCGCCGTGCGCAAGGGCGACAGCGAGCTGCTCGGCAAGCTCAACGCCGCCATCGCCGCGATCCGCGCCAACGGCAAGTATCAGCAGATCCAGCAGCGCTACTTCAGCTTCGACATCTACGGCGACTGAACGAGAGGCGCACCGCGCCGGGCTCCCGCCACGTCCTGCAGCACGTATTGCATTCGTGCTACAGCTGGAACACCAGCGCCTTCAGGCCGCTCTCGGCCGAGATGTCGGGAAACTCCGGCGGGTTGTCCAGGCGCCGCACAAAACGCAGCTGCGGCGCCTCCTCGGCCATGCCGTCGATGAGAAAGTCCGGGCCGATATCCGGGTCGTTGACGCAGGCCAGCACGGTGCCGCGCTCGCTGAGCAGTTCGGGCAGGCGGCGAAGGATCTTGCGGTAGTCCTGGGTCAGGGCGAAGCTGCCTTTCTGGAAGCTCGGCGGGTCGATGATCACCTGGTCATAGGGCCCGCTCTTGCGCACCTTGCCCCAGGACTTGAACAGCTCGTGGCCGAGAAACTCCACCCGGGCGAGGTCATGCTCGTTCAGGCGATGGTTGTCGCGCCCGCGCGACAGCGCCGCGCGCGCCATGTCCAGGTTGACCACCCGCTCGGCGCCGCCGGCGATGGCCGCCACCGAGAAGCCGCAGGTGTAGGCGAACAGGTTGAGCACGCGCTTGCCGGTGGCCTGCTCGCGCACCCACTGGCGGCCCAGGCGCATGTCGAGAAACAGCCCGCTGTTCTGCTTGCTGCCCAGATCCAGCAGGTAGCGCAGGCCGTCTTCGAGAATCGGCCATTGCGCCTGGGGCTCGCCGGCCAGCCATTCGCTCTCGCTGCCCTGCACGTAGCGGTGCTGCAGCAGCAGGCCGCGGGCGCCGCTGGCCTGCCACTGCGGCGTCTGCAGCAGCTCGATCAGCAGCGGCTTTAACGCCGGCGAAGGCTCGCGAAACAGCATCACCAGAACGAGGCCGGACAGCCAGTCGACGGTGATCTGCTCCAGCCCCGGCCAGCAGCGGCCGCGACCGTGGAACAGGCGGCGGGTTTCGGCGCCCGGATGGTGCGCCAGCGCATTCAACAAATGCTCGCGCAGGGTGGCGAGGGCGGCCTCAGTCATCGCGGGTCAGCACTTCCAGCAGCTCGATCTCGAAGATCAGGTTGGAGTTAGGCGGTATCGAACCCATGGTGCGCTCGCCATAGCCCAGGTGCGCGGGCACCAGCAGCTTGCGCTTGCCGCCCACCTGCATGCCCATCAGGCCCTGGTCCCAGCCCTTGATCACCCGGCCGCTGCCGATCACGCACTGGAAGGGCTTGCCGCGCGAGTAGGAGGAGTCGAACTCGCTGCCGTCCTCCAGCCAGCCGCGGTACTGGGTGGTGATCAGGGCGCCCTTGACCACGGCCTTGCCGTCGCCCGGTTGCAGGTCTTCGATGATCAGCTCGAGGCTCATGTCGGTTTTCCACTCTGGTGTCGGTTGTGGCTGGCCTGGACGATGCGCTGCGCGGGCACGCGCAACTGGGCCAGCAGGTAGTCGGCGAAGGCCGGTTCATAGGGCTGCAGGGCGATGGCGCCGGCCATGCAGTCCAGCCAGCTCTCGGCGAGGGCCGCGTCGATCGGCCATTGGGCATGGAAGCTGGGGATGCTGATGCTGCCGTATTTCTCGGCGAACAGCCGCGGGCCGCCCAGCCAGCCGCTGAGGAAACGGGCCAGCTTGTCGCGCGAGGCGCTCAGGTCGGCCGGGTGCAGGGCACGCAGGGCGGCGGCTTCGGCGCGCTCGTCCATCAGCCGGTAGAAGTCGTCGACCAGGCGGCGCAGGCCGTCGCTGCCGCCGGCCGCCTGGTAGGAGGCGTCGCCCGTGCCGTAGGGAGGATGGCTGCTCATCGAAGCGCTCCGCGGAAAAGGCGCCATTGTAACCGCTGGCGTAGAATGCTCGGCCAGTTTGAAGCACACGCCCCTGTGGGAGGCGATCGCGGCTACGACTGCATGGATGCAGGAGGTAGGGCGAAGCAGGATGCCAGAGCCGAACGCCGTTCCTACAGTTTGCCCGTGACCTGCCGTGGAACCAGTGACTCAATCCCCATGACGCAACCCCAGCAAGGCTTTGTGCTCAGCCGCCATTGGCGCGACACGCCGCAGGGCACCGAGGTGGCCTTCTGGCTGGCGACCGATGCCGGCCCGATACAGGTGCGCCTGCCGGTTCAGCCGTCGGTGGCCTTTATTCCGGCCGAGCAGCGGGCCTGGGCCGAGTCGTTGCTGGCCGGCGAGCAGGGCGCCGAGCTGCGCGAGCTGGCGCTGCGCGACTTCAGGCAGCGCCCGGTGCTGGGGCTGTACTGCCAGCAGTATCGCCAGCTGCTGCAGCTGGAAAAGAAGCTGCGCCAGGCCGGCGTGGATGTCTATGAAGCTGATATCCGCCCGCCGGATCGCTATCTGATGGAGCGCTTTATCACCGCCTCCGTCAGCTTTCAGGGCACTGCCCAGGAAGACGGCAGCCTGCTGTGCAAGTCGCTCAAGCCCGCCGCCGATTACCGCCCGACGCTGCGCCTGGTGTCGCTGGATATCGAGACCAGCGCCCGCGGCGAGCTGTATTCCATCGCCCTGGAGGGCTGCGGCCAGCGCCAGGTGTATATGCTCGGCCCGGCCAATGGCGATGCCGGCGGCGTGGATTTCGAGCTGGAGTACTGCGACAGCCGCAAGGCCCTGCTCGAACGGCTGAATGGCTGGCTGGCGCGCTTTGACCCCGACGCCATCATCGGCTGGAACCTGGTGCAGTTCGACCTGCGCGTGCTGCGCGAGCACGCCGAGCAGCTCAAGGTGCCGCTGCGCCTGGGACGCGGCGGCGACGTGATGGGCTGGCGTCAGCACAACAGCAGCCAGCACTACTTCGCCGAGGCCGCCGGGCGGCTGATCATCGACGGCATCGAGGCGCTGCGCTCGGCGACCTGGAGCTTCCCCTCGTTCAGCCTGGAGTCGGTGGCGCAGACCCTGCTCGGCGAAGGCAAGGCCATCGACACCCCCTACGCGCGGATGGACGAGATCCAGCGCATGTTCGACGAGGACAAGCCGGCGCTGGCGCACTACAACCTCAAGGACTGCGAGCTGGTCACGCGCATCTTCGCCCACACCGACCTGCTCGCCTTCCTCCTCGAGCGCTCCAGTGTCACCGGCCTGGCCGCCGACCGCAGCGGCGGTTCGGTGGCGGCCTTCACCCACCTGTACCTGCCGCCGATGCACCGCCTGGGCTTCGTCGCGCCGAACCTCGGCGACATTCGGGGCGAGAACAGCCCTGGCGGTTTCGTTATGGATTCGCGCCCCGGTCTGTACGACTCGGTGCTGGTGCTGGACTACAAGAGCCTGTATCCGTCGATCATCCGCAGCTTCCTGATCGACCCGGTGGGGCTGGTGGAGGGGCTGCAGCAGCCGGACGATGCGCATTCGGTGGAGGGCTTTCGCGGCGCGCGCTTCTCGCGCAGCCGACACTGTCTGCCGGCCATAGTCGAGCGGGTCTGGCAGGGGCGCGAGGCGGCCAAGCGCGAGGGCAACGCGGCGCTGTCGCAGGCGCTGAAGATCATCATGAACGCCTTCTACGGGGTGCTCGGCTCCAGTGGCTGCCGCTTCTTCGACCCGCGCCTGGCTTCGTCCATCACCCTGCGTGGGCACCAGATCATGAAGCGCACCCGCGAGCTGATCGAAGCCGAGGGCCATGCGGTGATCTACGGCGACACCGATTCGACCTTCGTCTGGCTCGGCCGCGCCCACGATGAGGCCGAGGCGGCGCAGATCGGCCGCGCCCTGGTATCAAGGGTCAATGCCTGGTGGCGCGAACATCTGCAGCAGGAGCATGGTCTGGTCAGCGCCCTGGAACTGCAATTCGAGACCCATTACCGGCGCTTTCTGATGCCCACTATTCGCGGCACCGAGGAGGGCAGCAAGAAGCGCTACGCCGGCTTGGTGCGTGCGGCGGATGGCAGCGAGCGCATGGTGTTCAAGGGCCTGGAGACGGTACGCAGCGACTGGTCGCCGCTGGCCCAGCGCTTCCAGCAGGAGCTGTACCGCCTGGTGTTCGCCGGCCAGCCCTATGAGGACTACGTGCGCGACTACGTCAAACGCACCCTGGCCGGCGAGCTGGACGAGCTGCTGGTCTATCGCAAACGCCTGCGTCGGCGCCTCGACGACTACCAGCGCAACGTGCCGCCGCACGTGCGCGCCGCGCGCAGCGCCGACGAGCACAACCAGCGCCTCGGCCGGCCGCTGCAGTACCAGCGCGGCGGCTGGATCGGCTACCTGATCACCACCGCCGGGCCGCAGCCGCTGGAGTGCCTGCTGTCGCCCATCGACTACGAGCACTACCTCAGTCGCCAGCTGAAACCGGTGGCCGATGCCATCCTGCCCTTCGTCGGCGGCGATTTCGAGCGCCTGGTGGACGGCCAGCTGGGGTTGTTCTGAAGCCATCGCCAAGGTTGAGTGCGACAGCGAACCCCGCAGGAGCCCGCTTGCGGGCGATCCTGGCGCCGTAGCGGGCTCCTCAAGGTGGCTGCGGTCCCTTGGGGCGGCGGCAAACGGGAAACACTTTGCAAACTCTGCGCGGTTGAGCGGCGTTTGCCGCCTGAGTATCTTTGCGCCGTGATGCCGGGCCCCTCTGGCGGTTAACACCGCGATGTCGGAATCACAGTCTGTTCAATCTGACTGTAGGAGGGGCTCCATGACTGCCCTAGAACCGTTTCTCTTCGCCGAGTTCCTCGGCACCGCCACCTGGTTGTGGCTGGTCTTCATCGCCGTCGTCATCTCCCTGCTGGCCTTCGACTTGGGCGTGTTGCATCGCGACAACCGCGAAATCGGCGTGCGCGAGAGCCTGCTGCTGTCCGCTGGCTACATCACCGCGGGTCTGCTGTTCGGCGTCTGGGTGTTCTTCCAGAAAGGCGGCGACGCCAGCATGGATTACCTCACCGGCTTTCTGATCGAAAAATCGCTGTCGATGGACAACGTGTTCCTCATGGCGATGATCTTCAGCTTCCTGGCGATCCCGCGGCAGTACCAGCACAAGGTGCTGTTCTGGGGGATCATGGGCGTGCTGGTGCTGCGTGCCATCATGATCGGCCTGGGCGCCGCGCTGATCCACGAGTTCGCCTGGATCCTCTACCTGTTCGGCGCCTTCCTGTTCTTCACCGGGGTGAAGATGCTGTTCGCCAAGCTCGACGATGCGCCCGATCTGGAAAACAACCTGCTGGTGAAGTTCCTGCGCAAGCACCTGCGCGTGACCGATGAGCTGCATGGCGAGCGCTTCTTCGTGCGTCAGGACGACGGCAACGGCCGCAGCGTGCTGTGGGTGACCCCGCTGTTCCTGGCGCTGATTCTGATCGAGTGCGCCGACCTGATGTTCGCCATCGACAGCGTGCCGGCGATCTTCGCCATCACCCAGGATCCGTTCATCGTCTACACCTCGAACATCTTCGCCATCCTCGGTCTGCGTGCCCTGTATTTCGCCCTGGCGGCGCTGATCCACCGCTTCGCCTACCTCAAGTACGCGCTGGCCCTGGTGCTGGTGTTTATCGGCGCGAAGATCTTCCTGGTCGGTATCATCGGCAAGATTCCGGCGGCGGTGTCGCTGAGCGTGACCCTGGGCCTGCTGATCGGTGGCGTGCTGCTGTCGCTGTACAAGACCCGTGGCCAGCCGCCGGCGAGCGCGCCGAAATCGCTCGCGGACTGAGCGCCCCATCACCCATCGACCGACGCGCAGGCGTCACCCAAGAGGACGTTGTATGCATAGCCCGTTACGCAGCCTTTCCCTTTCCGCGCTCGGCCTGGCGCTGGTCGTGTTGGCCGGATGCGAGGCGGCCGAGCAGTCCGCCCAGAAGCTCGTCGAGGAAACCGAGAAGCAGGCCCAGGCCCTGCTCGACGACGCCGTCGGCGAGGCGGTGGAGCAGCTGAACAAGCAGGTCGACAGGCTGCAGGAGTCGGCCAACCAGGCGCTCGGCAAGCCTGCGCAGGAAGAGCCGGCCGAGCAGCCCGAGGCCGAGCCGGATGCCGCGGGCGAAGGCTTCGAGCCGGGCGTGGAAACCTGAGCTCAGCGCGCGCCGTCGGTCGTCCAGGCGGCCGCGTGCAGCGCCTGCTGGAGGAAGTCGCACAGCGCCTGGATCTTGACCGAGGCGCGGTGCGAACGCGGGTAGAGGGCGTGGATCTCATCGGCCGTGGGCCGCGCCTCGGGCAGTACCTGCAGCAGGCGGCCGGCCTGCAGGTCGGGCTGGACGATAAAGCGCGGCAGCACCTCCAGGCCCAGTCCGGCCAGCGCCGCATCGCGCATGGCCTCACCGTTGTTGCTGGTGAAGCGCCCGCCGGGCGCCAGGGTCAGCGGGCGCTGGGGCGCGGCAGGGTCGTCGAACGACCAGAGCTGTTCGGCGCTCAGGTTGCAGTAACCGATGCAGGGGTGTTCGAGCAGCTGCTCGAGGCGCTCGGGGGCGCCGTGGGCGCGGATATAGTCCGGGCTGCAGCACACCACCCGCGGGCTGCTGCCCAGGCGGCGGGCGATCAGCGCGCGGTCGTGCAGGCGCGAGATGCGCAGGCACAGGTCGTAGCCCTCGCGCTCGAAGTCGCTGACCCGGTCGTCCAGTTGCAGTGCCACTTCCAGTTGCGGATGCAGGCGCATGAAGCTCGTCAGTTGCGGCGCCAGCCACAGCGTGCCGAAGCTCATCGGCGCGAGGATGCGCAGGCTGCCGGCCAGGCTGCCGTCCTCGCTGGCGACGCCCTCAGCGGCGGCCCGCAGTTCTTCGAGCGCGGCCCTGGCCTGGCGGTAGAAGCGCTGGCCGCTGTCGGTCGGGGCGACCTTGCGCGTCGAGCGGAACAGCAGGCGGGCGCCGAGGTGGCGTTCCAGGTCGCTGAGGCGTTTGCTCACCACCGACTTGGCCACCCCCAGCTGCTGGGCGGCCAGGCTGACGCTGCCCAGTTCGGCGACGCGTAGAAAGGTCTCGATTTCCGCAATATCCAGTTTCATGGCGGTTCACGCGTTGAGCCGGTGTGCTGTTCAGCATAACGCCTCGCCGGGAGCTGGATTGTTCGGTTTGAGCGAAAAACCATTTCGTCGCGCGGCGGGAGGTCGAGGCCACCGAGTCGGGCTAGGCTTTGGGTTCACGCCCGCAACCGGGCTCCCTCACCGCCACAGGAGACTGCGCCATGTCTTTCACCTATAACCGCCTGAACAAGGACGATGCCGTCGTGCTGCTGGTCGACCACCAGGCCGGCCTGCTCTCGCTGGTGCGCGACTACACGCCGGACGAGTTCAAGAACAACGTGCTGGCGCTGGCCGACATCGCCAAGTTCTTCAACCTGCCGACCATCCTCACCACCAGCTTCGAGAACGGCCCCAATGGGCCGATCGTGCCCGAGCTCAAGGCCATGTTCCCCGATGCGCCCTATATCGCCCGGCCGGGGCAGATCAACGCCTGGGACAACGCCGATTTCGTCAAGGCCATTGAGGCCACCGGGCGCAAGCAGCTGATCATCGCCGGGGTGGTCACCGACGTCTGCGTGGCCTTCCCGACCCTGTCGGCGCTGCAGGCCGGCTATGAGGTGTTCGTCGTCACCGACGCCTCGGGCACCTTCAACACCAGCGTGCGTGACGCCGCGCTGATGCGCATGGCCCACGCCGGGGCGCAGATGCTCAACTGGTTCAGCGTCGGTTGCGAACTGCACCGCGACTGGCGCAACGACATCGAAGGCTTCGGCGGCATCCTCGGCGGCCACCTGCCGGCCTACGCCAACCTGATCCAGAGCTACAGCCAGAAGTGACGCGGCGGGCCCGCCGGCGCTTGTCGGCGGGCTGGCTCTCAGCTTTCGCCCTTGATTTCCTTGAGGTGCTTGTACACCGTCGCCCGGCCCATGTTCAGCACGTTGGCCACGTAGTTGGCGGCGCTCTTGCCCTTGAACGCGCCTTCGGCGTGCAGCGCCTCGACCAGTTCGCGCTTGTGCTCGCGGGTCAGCAGGTTGAGGCCGAGCTGGCGCTGGCGCAGCCAGGCGTGGAGGAAGGTGTTGATGCGCTCCTGCCAGTCGTCGCGAAACAGCGCGTCGGGCTGGGGGATCAGCTTGTTCGCCGAGAGGAACAGGTCGAGTGCCTGACGGGCGCTCTCGAACAGCGAGATATTGAGGTTGATGCACAGCACCGCGACCGGCTTGCCGCCGGCGTCGCGCAGCACGCTGCTGACCGAGCGGATCTTCTGCCCGTCCCAGTTGAGCTTCTCGTAGGGGCCGATGCTGCGTGCGTCGCCGGCGTCGTCGAGCATGTCCTCCAGGGCGGCGTCATCGCCCACCGCGCGCTTGGAGATGTTGTTGGCGATATGGTCGATCTTCTGCGTGCGCAGGTCGTGCAGCACCACCTCGGCGTGGGGGAAGAACAGGGTGGCGATGGCGTCGGCGATGGCGCGGTAGTTGTCGAGATCGGCGGCGGGGCGGGGCGTCATGCGGTGGGCTCCTGGGTCGGCGCGACGAGTGTGCCGCAAAGCGCCGGGGGCGTCATCAAGGCGCCCCCGGACTGCATCTGGGCTACTGGCGCAGCCGCGCCGGGCTGAGCATGGCTTCGTCGAGGCCGAAGCGGGTCAGCGCCTCGGGCAACGGCTGGCGGCGGATCAGCGCGGCGCTGGCCTGGCCCATCGCCGCGCTGGTCTGGATGCCGTAGCCGCCCTGGGCGGCGACCCAGAAGAAGCCCTCGGCCTGGCCGTCGTAGCCGGCCACCAGGTCGCCGTCGGCGACGAAGCTGCGCAGCCCGGCCCAGGTGTGCGCCGGGCGGCGGATGCTCAGGCTGGTGTGCTCCTCGATCTGGTAGATGCCCATGGCGATGTCCAGCTCCTCCGGCTGCACGTCGTGCGGCGCCACCGGGTCGGCGTTGGCCGGCGAGCCGAGCAGCTGGCCGGCGTCGGGCTTGAAGTAGAAGGCTTCGTGCAGGTCCACCACGCAGGGCCAGGCGTGACAGTCGACGCCCTCCGGGCCGTGGAAGGTGAAGGCGGCGCGGCGCTTGGGCACCAGGCCGATGGGGGCGACCCCGGCCAGCCCGGCGAGCTCGTCGCACCAGGCGCCGGCGGCGTTGACCAGCACCGGCGCGCGGTACTGCTCGGCGCCGCAGTCGACCAGCCAGGCGTCGCCGTCGCGGGCGATGCGCAGCACTTCGCGATCGTTATGGATTTCCCCACCCTGCTGGCGAATGCCGCGCAGGTAGCCCTGGTGCAGGGCATCGGTGTCGATATCGGCGGCGCTGGGGTCGAACAGGGCGCCCTGGACCTTGTCGCGGCGCAGCACCGGCACCAGCGCGCAGGCCTGGTCGGCATCGAGCAGGCGGGCCTCGGGCACCTGGGCGCGGGCGTCGTCGAACTGGCGCTGCAGCTCGGCGGCATCGCCGCTGAAGTCCACCACCAGTTCGCCGCGCGGGCTGAGCAGCGGGTGCTCGGCGAAGCCGGGCGGCGGCGCGTCGTAGAAGGCGCGGCTGGCGGCGGTCAGCGCGCGCACCTGCGGCGTGCCGTAGGCCACGGTGTACAGCGCCGCTGAACGGCCGGTGCTGTGGTAGCCGGGCTGGCTCTCGCGTTCGAGGACGATGGTCTTGCCCTGGCCGGCGAGGAAGTAGCCGGTGGAGGCGCCGGCGATACCGGCGCCGACGATCAGGTAGTCGGCGTGTTGCATGCTCAGCCCTCCGCGGCCTGCTTGAGTTGGTGGAGCGCCTGGGCCAGGGCGACGTCTTCCAGACCCAGGCCGATGGAGCGGAAGAATGCCGGACGGCGGTAGTCGGGCAGGGGCGCCGAGCCGTCGAGCAGCTCGGCCAGGTCGCCGCGGATCAGCGCGCGGTCCCACAGGTGCTGCTCGCTGGCCAGGCGCATCTCGCCGGCGCTGGCCGGGGTGGTGGCGCGGTAGTCGCAGTAGACGTCCATCTGCGCCAGGCTGGCCGGCGGCACCTCGTGGGCGCGCGGCGCGTTGGTGCTGATCGAGGTGATCAGCGCCGGCTGCTCGAGCGTGGCGGGGTCGAGCACCGGGCCGGCCGAGGAGGTGCACAGCATGATCACCTCGGCATCGGCGCAGGCCTCGGCCTGGCTGGCGCACAGCTGCAGGCGCGGGTCGAGCTGCAGCAGCTCCTGCTGCGCGGCGGCGGGCTTGCCGGCCAGGCTCGGCGAGTACAGGCGGATGCTCTGCCAGTCGCGCAGGCCCTGCGCGTAACGCACATGGGCGCGCGCCACCGGGCCGCTGCCGATCACCGCCAGGCGGTTGGCCGCGGCCGGCGCCAGGGCGTCCACCGCCACGGCGGTGGTGGCCGCGGTGCGGGCGGTGGTGAGTTCGCCGGCATCGCACAGCAGCAGCGGCTGGCCGTCGTCCATCGACATCAGCAGGGTCCAGGCGGTGACGATGGCGCCGCGCTCGCCGGGGATGTAGGGCGAGGTCTTGACCCCGTAGACGCGCTGCTCGGCCAGCACGCCGAGGTAGTTGATGAAGTCGCCGCCGCCGGGAAACTCCACCAGCTGCTGCGCCGGCTGCACCGCCTGGCCGCGCGCCAGGCTGCGGAACAGTTCGCGCATGGCCTGCACGACATCGACGCGGGCGAGGAGTTGGGCGGCTTCGGCCCGATGGATCAGATAGGGCGGGGTGCTGGGCATGGCGGCGGTATCCGGAGTGAACTCATTTGTCCATTCTGGACTTATTGGTATCTGCTCGACAAGGGGCATGGCCGCCGGCTGTCCGTGGATGACGCATGGACGAAGCTGCTATCGGCACAGAAGCGATGGCGCCCGGGCGTATTTCGCGGATAAATCCGCTCCTGCAGGCTATGCAACGACCCGCGCTGACATCGCCAACAAAAAAGGCGAAGCCCTGGGGCTTCGCCTTCTGCTGGTGCGGCGGCGCGTCTCAGTGGTGCTTGCGCGGCACCGGCTTGAGCAGTTCGTCCGGCGGCATCTCGCACTGGATCTTGCGCCCGATCAGCGCCTCGATCGGCGGCAGGGCGAAGGCGTCGTCCTCGCCGGCGAAGCTGATCGAGGTGCCGCTGCTGCCGGCGCGGCCGGTACGGCCGATGCGGTGCACGTAGTCGTCCGGGTCTTCCGGCAGGGTGAAGTTGATCACGTGGCTGATGGCGTCGACGTGGATGCCGCGGCCGGCCACGTCGGTGGCGACCATGACGCGGATCTTGCCCTCGCGGAAGCCCTCCAGGGCGCGGATGCGCTTGTGCTGCGGTACGTCGCCGGACATCTGCACGGCGCTGACGCCGTCGCGGGTCAGGCGTTCCTCGATGCGGCGCACCTCGTCCTTGCGGTTGGCGAAGACCATCACCCGCGTCCAGTCGTTCTGCGTGATCAGGTTGTACAGCAGCTTGTACTTGTCGCTGCTGGCCACGGCGTAGACGTGCTGCTCGACGCTGTCGCTGGCGACGTTCTCCGGCTCGATCTCGACGATGGCCGGGTTGACCGTCCACTGCTTGGCCAGGTTCATCACGTCGTCGGTGAAGGTGGCGGAGAACAGCAGGGTCTGGCGCTCGCCCTTCATCGGGGTCTGGCGGATGATCTGGCGCACCTGGGGGATGAAGCCCATGTCGAGCATGCGGTCGGCTTCGTCGAGCACCATCACCTCGACCATGTCCAGGTGCACCTCGCCGCGCTGGTTGAAGTCCAGCAGGCGGCCCGGGGTAGCCACCAGGATGTCGCAGAAGCGCGATTCGAGCTGCTTGAGCTGCTTGTCGAAGTCCATGCCACCGACGAACTGCATGACGTTGAGGCCGGTGTACTTGGTCAGCGCGGCGGCGTCCTTGGCGATCTGCACCACCAGCTCGCGGGTCGGCGCGATGATCAGCGCGCGCGGCTCGCCCATGTAGCGTTCCTTCGGCGGCGGCGTCTGCAGCAGCTGGGTGATGATCGAAATGAGGAAGGCGGCGGTCTTGCCGGTGCCGGTCTGGGCGCGGCCGATGGCGTCCTGGCCCTTGAGGGTGTAGCCCAGCACGCCGGCCTGGATCGGCGTGCAGTAGGGGAAGCCGAGGTCGTGGATGGCGTGCATCAGCTCGGGGGCCAGCTTGAAGTCGTGGAAGCGGGTCTTGCCTTCGACCGGCTCGACCACGAAGTCTTCCAGCTTCCAGGTGTCCACCGGCTTGGCCGGGCGCTCGCGGCGCGGCTTGTCGGCCTTGGCCGGACGGGCGGGGCGTTCCGCGCTGGTTGCCGCGCTGGCGGCAGCGGTCTCGGGCTGGCGCGCAGGCTTGGGCATGCGGCTGGGTTTTTTCTGATCGCCGGCCTGGGCCTGGGCGGGCGCTACGGGCGCGGTGGCCGGTTGGGGCAGTTCGCCTTCGGCTTTGCCGAACATTTTCTTGAGTGCTTTGAGCACGGGCTTCTCATCGATTGGTTAAGGAATGAACGGCCGCCAGTGTAATGCAAGACGCGGGCGCGGCGAAGTGCCTCGCTCGTCCCTGTCAAGGGGCGAACGCGCTGGGCGGCTTATTCCGCCGGCAGGCTGGCCAGCAGCAGGCGCTGCACGTTGCCGCCCATGATCGCGGCGATCTGCTCGGGGGAGAAGCCGGCGCCCTGCAGGCCTTCGGTGAGCTGGGCCAGGCCGGTGACGTCGAACGGCGTGTGCACGGTGCCGTTGAAGTCCGAGCCCAGGGCCACGTGCGCGACGCCGACCTTGTCCGCCGTATAACGGATGGCGCGGACGATGGCGGCGACCGAGGTGTCGCACACCGCGGTGCTCCAGTAGCCGATGCCGATCACCCCGCCGGTGGCGGCGATGGCCTGCAGGTGCTTGTCGCTGAGGTTGCGCGTGCCGGGGCAGGTGCCCGCGACGCCGGTGTGCGACACCAGCACCGGGCGCGTGGCCATGGCCAGCACGTCGTCGATCAGCGGCCGCGAGGCGTGGGCCAGGTCGACCAGCATGGCTTTCTCTTCCAGGCGTTCGATCACCTGGCGACCCAGCGGGGTCAGGCCGCCTTTCTCCAGGCCATGGGCCGAGCCGCCGACTTCATTGTCGAAGAAGTGGGTCAGGCCGGCGATGCGGAAACCGGCGTCGTACAGCGCGTCGACGTTCTCCAGCTTGCCCTCGATGGGCTGCAGGCCCTCGGTGGCGAGCAGCGCGGCAACTCGCTGCGGATCCTGCCGCCAGGCCTCGACGAAGCGGGCCAGCTCGGCGCGGTTGCGGATCAGCACCAGGCGCCCGTCGCTGGCGTCTGCGGCCTCGCGCAGTTTCTCGGCCTGGTACAGCGCGCGCTGCAGCAGGCTGTCCCAGGTCGCGCGCGGCCAGCGCTGGGCCATGGCCAGCAGGGTGATGTTGTCGCTGTCGCCGGCGTTGCTTTCCATGTTCAGCCCGCGCGGGGTCTTGGTCACGGTGGAGAACACCTGCAGGCCGAGGCGCCCTTCGAGCATGCGCGGCAGGTCGGAGTGGCCATAGTCGTAGCGTTTGAGCAGGTCGCGTTCCCAGAGCAGGGCGTCGTCGTGCAGGTCGGCGACGAACAGGCCCTGGTGCAGCTGCTGCGCGCTGGCGCTGGCGGGGTAGGGCGGCGGCGAGGCGACGCTGTTCATCTGTGCGTCGATGACTTGAGGCAGGCCTAGCACGGCCAGGGCGGAGAGGGGAACCAGCAGCAGCAGGGCGATCAGCAGTTTGCGCATAAAGGGTGGCCATCCAGGCGTGTTGTTATGCCGGCCACTCTAGCAGGGAAGCGGTGCACCCTGGAGTAGGGGGCGCCCTGCGCACCATGGTGAGCAGGGCTTAACCGCAGAGGCAGTTGCGCCCCTGCTGCTTGGCCTGGTATAGCGCGGCGTCGGCGCGGGCGATCAGGCTCTGCAGGCTGTCCTGGTGGCGCATCTGCGCCAGGCCGATGGAGATGGTCACCCCCGGCAGCACGCCGACCGGCGAATAGAAGGAGCCGATGCGTTCCAGGCTCTGGCGCAGGCGCTCGCCGATGCCGCGCGCGCCCTGGTCGGCGATCTCCGGCAGGAGGATGACGAACTCCTCACCGCCGAAGCGCACTAGGCTGTCCTTCGGCCGCAGCTGGTTGCGCAGGGTATGGGCGACCAGGCACAGGGCGTAGTCGCCGGCCAGGTGGCCGTGCTGGTCGTTGTAGGCCTTGAAGTGGTCGACATCCAGCATCAGCAGCGACAGCGGCTCGTCGTTGAAGGCGCAGCGGGTGCTTTCGCGCTCGAACACGTGCTCCAGCCAGCGCCGGTTGAAGCTGCCGGTGAGGGTGTCGATATTGGCATTCTGCTCGCTGTCGAGGATCAGCCGGTTGCCCCGGCGCACCCGTTCGCAAAGCAGCTCCAGGAGGTTCTGCATCAGTTGCGGCGATTGCTGGAACAGCGCGATCAGCGACTCGCGGTGCAGGCGCAGCACGGTGGAGGGCCGCTCGGCGACCACATAGGCGCTGGGATGCTCGTTGTCGATGAAGCTGATCTCGCCGGCGCAGTCGCCGACTTCCAGGGTGCCGACCGGCTGGTTGTCCAGCGAGCCGAGGTAGACGCGCAGCTGGCCCTCGATCAGCAGGTAGAGGTGCTGGTTGCGGTTGAACGGGGAGAGCAGGACTTCGCCGGCCTCCAGTTCGCAGGCGCGAAATTCCCGCAGCAGCTGGTCGAGGCTGCTGGCGGCGACCTTGTGGAACAGTCGCAGTTGTTGGATTTGCTGCAGGTCTGCCTGCCAGTGCGCCGGTTTCATCGCGGTATTGCCGGGCCTGGCGGGGCGTCGAGGCCAGATGGCATCGCAAACGCTCCTTGTCGTGGTGCAACAGCGTCTCGACATTATTCCCGGGTCGAGCCCCTGGCAATGCTCGGCCAAAGTTCGGCCGACCAGCGGTTGTACGTTGGTGCCAGGCTGTCGACTGGCGCGCGTCCCTGCGCGGCGTCCTCAGTCGGGTAGGTGGAGGCGGTGGCCGACGGCGAAGCCGGCCAGGCGTTCGCGCACGGCCGCGGCCAGCGCCGGGTCGCGGCGCGGCAGGTGGATATGGGCGAGCTGGCCGGCCTGGTCGTCGCCGAGCACCTCGACACGGATCGCCGGCTCCAGCTCGGCCAGCGCCGCCTGGTAGACGCGGGCGATGGCATCGAAGCGCAGCGCCGGCTTGAAGGTCTTGCCCACCGCGGTCAGCGGGATGGCCTCGACTATCCAGACGTCCCTGGGCACCGCGGCGCGTTCGGGAATATGCGCGGCGGCATGTTCGAGCAACTCGGCCTCGCCGGTCTGGGCGCCGGGCTTGAGCTGGACGTAGACCACTGGGAGTTCGCCGGCCTTCTCGTCCGGCTTGCCGACCGCGGCGGCCAGGGCCACGGCCGGGTGCTTGTGCAGCGCCTCCTCGATCAGCTGCGGGTCGATATTGTGGCCGCCGCGGATGATCAGGTCCTTGCTGCGCCCGGTCAGCCAGATGTAGCCGTCTTTGTCCATGCGGCCGAGGTCACCGGTATTGAACCAGTCGCCGTCGACCCAGATGCCGGCGTTCTTGCTCGCCTGCAGGTAACCCTTGAACACCGTGGCGCCGCGGATGCACAGGTTGCCGATCTCGTTGGGCGCGGCCTCGCGCAGGTACTGTCCCTGCTCGTCGAGCAGCTTGATGCGCACCTCGCAGTAGGGCATGCGCAGGCCGATGGAGCCGGGGCGGCGTTCGCCGGCCGGCGGATTGGCGCAGCTGCCGCAGGTGCCTTCGGTGAGGCCGTAGCCTTCGATCAGGCACAGTCCGGTCTTGGCCTCGAACTGGCGGATCAGCGCCACCGGCATCGGCGCGGCGCCGCACAGGGCGTATTTCAGCGAGCTCAGGTCATGCCCCGCGCTGGGCACCTGCAGCAGGCCGGCGTAGATGGTCGGCACACCGCTGAAGAAGCTGACCTTGTGGCGCTCGATGATCTTCCAGAAATTGCCGATCAGCTTGGGGTTGCGATAGCCCTGCGCGGTGGCCAGCAGCACCTCGGCGCCGCCGATGAACGCGGTCAGGCCGGTGACGATCACGCCGTTGACGTGAAACAGCGGCAGGCCGCAGAGGGTCACGTCGCCGGGGGCGAAGCGGGTCACCAGGTTCATGCTGTAGGCCATGGCCACCTCGTTGCCGTGGCTGTGCGGCGCCAGCTTGGGCGTGCCGGTGGTGCCGCCGGTGTGGAAGTAGCTGGCGATGTCCTCGGCCTGGATGATCCGGCCGCTCTCCAGGTGGTCGCTCGGGCAGGCGGCGATGGTCTCGTCGAAGTCCAGCACGCCGTCCGGCAGCGCCCCGCGTTGGGCCTTTAGCGCACTGCGCTGAGGCTCCGGCAGCAGGTTGGCGAGATCCACGCAGAGCACCGCCTTGAGCGCCGGCAACTGGCCGCGCAGGGCCTCGACCTTGGCCCACAGGTCGGTGCCGGGGAAGGGCGCCAGGGTGACCAGCAGCTCGGAGTCCGAGGCGTGGATCAGCTCGGCGATATGCTCGGGCTCGAGCAGCGGGTTGATCGCGTTGACGATCCCGGCCGCTTCGCCGCCCCAGATGGTGAAGTGGGTCTGCGGCAGGTTGGGCAGCAGGAAGGACACCGCCTTGCCTGGGCGCAGGCCGAGGCGGTGGAAGGCGTTGGCGGTCTGGGTGATTTTACCGAGCAGCTCGGCGTAGCTCAGGCGCAGCGGCTGTTCCTCGCCGTCGCCCTGGAGGATGAACGACAGCGCCGGGGCGTCCGGCTGGGCGACGGCCGTGCGGCGGATCAGCTCGTAGGTGCTGGCGGGCAGGTCGCGAGCACTGAGCGGGGTTTTCTCGATCTGCTCGATATCCTGCAGGGTGCGGATCAGCGGCGCTGTCGTCATTGGTGCATCTCTCAGTTGGGGCGGCGGGTATCTGCAGCCGGTTCAGGGTGAAGCCGGGGCCGTGCCAGCGAGCCGCGGCGACGCCGAGAACCGCTGGTGCGCGCGGCGCACCCTTACCGGTCAGTCGGCGAGCCGTTGGCTCAGCCAGGCGGCGATATCGCGAATCTCCTCCGGCAGCACCTCGTGCGCCATCGGGTAGTCGCGCCATTGCACCGGCACCCCGCAGGCGTGCAGACGGTCGAACGCGGCGCGGCCCATGTCGGGCGTCACCACGTCGTCGAATCTGCCATGCAAACACAGCACCGCCAGTTGTCTTTTTGTATCCGTCAGCGGCATGTCGTCGCTGAAGGTCGGCGCGTAGGTCGAGAGTGCCAATACCCCGCCCAGGGCGTGCGGGTAACGCAGAAAGGCGGTATGCAGCACCACCGCGCCGCCCTGGGAGAAACCGGCGAGGACGATGCGCGCCGGTTCGATGCCGCTGGCGCGCTCGGCCTCGATCAACTCGATCACCTGCTGCGCCGACTGCTCCAGCTGCGCCTGGTCGATGGCGCGCGCCGGGCTCATGGCGAGGATGTCGTACCAGCTCGGCATGCTCCAGCCGCCGTTGATGGTGACGGGGCGGGTCGGCGCCTGCGGCAGGACGAAGCGGGTGCTGGGCAACTGTTCCTGCAGGGTTTCGGCGACCGGGAGGAAGTCGTAGCGATCGGCGCCCAGGCCGTGCAGCCAGATCACGCTGGCATCGGCAGGTTGTGGGGGCTGCAGGATCATGGGTGCGGTCATTGGTAGCTCCGGTGTGGTGCGTGTGCTTCAAATTGGGGCGGCGCCCTTTTCGAGGCTTGGCTAATCTGTGAATAAGTTGTCGCACGGGTGCAACTTTTGCTCTTGACCAGTCCGTATGCTGCTTTTTGCAAGGCGCTGGTACGGGGCTTGCTATAGCTGACCCGGACTGACGACGCGTGTGGTAACGGTAACACTGTGCCATCGCCGCACGCTCAACAGGCAGGAATCTGCTGTGTGGGGTTCCTTACCAGTTCGTCGGCGCGAACCTTCGCGCCGATGGATGACGATCCGTCTCTGGCCCGTTCGACCAATGGGCAGGGCGAGGGCAGTTGGCCAGCAGAGGGTAATGCCGACTAGACTCACGCCTTAGGTCCGATCTTCCCGTCGATGCCGTTGCTGCCAGCGGATCGCGTGCCTCATAAGGGTGGGGAAGCAGGACCGAGACTCCAACACAACAAGAGCAACTGGAGGTTTTAATGAAGATGGTGAAATCCACCCTGGCTGTGCTGACCACCGCAGCCGTACTCGGTGTCAGCGGCTTCGCGCAGGCGGGCGCTACCCTGGATGCGGTGCAGAAGAAAGGCTTCGTGCAGTGCGGGATCAGCGATGGTCTGCCGGGCTTCTCCTACGCCGACGAGAAAGGCAATTACCTGGGTCTGGACGTCGACGTCTGCCGCGCCGTAGCGGCTGCGGTGTTCGGCGATGCGACCAAGGTCAAGTACAGTCCGCTGACCGCCAAGGAGCGCTTCACCGCGCTGCAGTCCGGCGAAGTCGACATCCTCTCGCGCAACACCACCTGGACCAGCTCGCGCGACGCGGCCCTGGGCCTGAACTTCACCGGCACCAACTACTACGACGGTCAGGGCTTCCTGGTTAACAAGAAGCTGGGCGTTTCCAGCGCCAAGGAGCTGGACGGCGCCACCGTGTGCATCCAGGCCGGTACCACCACCGAGCTGAACCTCTCCGACTACTTCCGTGCCAACGGCATGAAGTACACCCCCATCACCTACGATACCTCCGACGAGAGCGCCAAGTCGGTCGAAGCCGGCCGTTGCGACGTGCTGACCTCCGACCAGTCGCAGCTGTACGCGCAGCGCATCAAGCTGGCCAACCCGGACGACTACGTGGTGCTGCCGGAAGTCATCTCCAAGGAACCGCTGGGCCCGGTGGTACGCCAGGGTGACGAGGAGTGGTTCGACATCGTGCGCTGGAGCCTGTTCGCCATGCTCAACGCCGAGGAACTGGGCGTGACTTCGGCCAACGTCGAAGAGCAGGCCAAGTCCACCAAGAACCCCGACGTCGCCCGTCTGCTCGGCGCCGAAGGCGAGTTCGGCAAGGATCTGAAGCTGCCGAAGGACTGGGCGGTGCAGATCGTCAAGCAAGTGGGTAACTACGGCGAGAGCTTCGACCGCAACGTCGGTGCCGGCAGCGAGCTGAAGATCGAGCGTGGCCTCAATGCCCTGTGGAACAAAGGTGGTCTGCAGTACGCACCGCCGGTGCGTTGATCGTCTGTATCGGCGCGCCAGCTAGGCGCGCCGGTTGTTCCTGATGACGTGAACCCCATGCCCGCGCCCGCGGGCATGGGGCTTCCAAGAGGGCTGTTATGCAAACTACTGCTAATGTCCCGCGCCCGCGAGGATCGGTCTGGACCGACCCCCAGGTGCGCGCGTGGCTATTCCAGATCATCGCCGTGGTCGCCGTCGTGGCGCTCGGCTGGTTCCTGTTCCAGAACACCCAGGCCAACCTCGAGAAGCGCGGGATCATTTCCGGCTTCAGTTTCCTGGGTAACAGTGCCGGATTCGGCATTGCCCAACACCTGATCGACTACACCGAGAGCGATACCTACGGACGGGTGTTCGTCATCGGCCTGCTCAACACCTTGCTGGTGTCGGTGATCGGCATCGTCCTGGCCACCATCCTCGGTTTCATCCTCGGGGTGGCGCGGTTGTCGCCGAACTGGCTGATCAGCAAGCTGGCCACCGTCTATATCGAGATCTTCCGCAATATCCCGCCGCTGCTGCAGATTCTCTTCTGGTACTTCGCGGTGTTCCTCACCCTGCCGGGGCCGCGGCAGAGCCTGGAGATCGGCGAGACCTTCTTCCTCAACAGCCGCGGCCTGTACCTGCCGGCGCCGAGCCCGTCGGAGAGCTTCGGCCTGTTCGTCGGCGTGCTGCTGGCGACCATCGTCGCCATCGTGGTGATGGGACGCTGGGCCAAGGCGCGCCGCGAGGCCACCGGCAAGGTGTTTCACGCCTTCTGGGCGTCGCTGGCGATGATCGTGGTGATCCCCGGCCTGGCCGTGCTGATCGGCGGCAACCCGCTGCAGTGGAGCGTGCCGGAACTGACCGGTTTCAACTTCCGCGGCGGCTGGGTGATGATTCCCGAGCTGATGGCCCTGACCCTGGCGCTGACCATCTACACCGCGGCCTTCATCGCCGAGAACGTGCGCTCCGGGATCATGGCGGTGAGCCATGGCCAGACCGAGGCGGCGCGCTCGCTGGGCCTACGCCCGGCGGTCACCCTGCGCCTGGTGATCATCCCGCAGGCCCTGCGCGTGATCATCCCGCCGCTGACCAGCCAGTACCTCAACCTGGCGAAGAACTCCTCGCTGGCGGCCGGCATCGGCTACCCGGACATGGTCTCGCTGTTCGCCGGCACGGTGCTCAACCAGACCGGCCAGGCGATCGAGGTGATAGCCATCACCATGAGCGTATACCTGGCGATCAGCATCAGCATTTCCCTGCTGATGAACTGGTACAACAAGCGCATTGCGCTGATCGAGCGGTAAGGAGCAGCCATGCAGACCCATACCTTCAAACCGGACCTGCCGCCGCCGCGCCTGAGCGTCGGCGCACTGGGTTGGCTCAAGGCCAACCTGTTCTCCAACTGGTTCAACAGCCTGTTGACCCTGTTCGCCCTCTATCTGATCTGGCTGATCGTGCCGCCGCTGCTGCAGTGGGCCTTCATCGACGCCACCTGGAGCGGCACCACCCGGGCCGACTGCACCGGCGGCGGCGCCTGCTGGGTGTTCATCCAGCAGCGCTTCGGCCAGTTCATGTACGGCTTCTACCCGAGCGAACTGCGTTGGCGGGTGGATACCACCCTGTGGCTGGCGATCATCGGCGCGGCGCCGCTGTTCGTGCCGCAGATGCCACGCAAGGCGCTGTACGGCCTGGCCTTCCTGGTGATCTACCCGATCATCGCCTGGTGCCTGCTGCACGGCGGCGTGTTCGGCCTCAGCCTGGTCTCCACGAGCCAGTGGGGCGGCCTGATGCTGACCCTGGTGATCGCCGCGGTCGGCATCACCGGCGCGCTGCCGCTGGGCATCCTGCTGGCGCTGGGACGGCGTTCGGACATGCCGGCGATCCGCGTCATCTGCGTGACTTTCATCGAGTTCTGGCGCGGCGTGCCGCTGATCACCGTGCTGTTCATGTCCTCGGTGATGCTGCCGCTGTTCCTGCCCGAAGGCATGCACTTCGACAAGCTGATGCGCGCGCTGATCGGGGTGATCCTGTTCCAGTCCGCCTATATCGCCGAGGTGGTACGCGGCGGCCTGCAGGCCATTCCCAAGGGCCAGTACGAGGCGGCCGCGGCCATGGGCCTGGGCTACTGGCGGATGATGGGCCTGGTGATCCTGCCGCAGGCGCTGAAGCTGGTGATCCCCGGCATCGTCAACACCTTTATCGCGCTGTTCAAGGACACCAGCCTGGTGATCATCATCGGCCTGTTCGACCTGCTCAACAGCATCAAGCAGGCGACCACCGACCCGGCCTGGCTGGGCATGGCCACCGAGGGCTATGTGTTCGCCGCGCTGATCTTCTGGATTTTCTGTTTCGGCATGTCCCGCTACTCCCTGCATCTGGAGAGAAAGCTGGATACCGGCCACAAGCGTTAGGAGTGAGTTATGAGTGAAGCCATCAAGAAGTCGTCCAGCGCCGAGCCGATGATCCTCATGCAGGCGGTGCACAAGTGGTACGGCCAGTTCCACGTGCTCAAGGACATCAACCTCAGCGTGCAGCAGGGCGAGCGCATCGTCCTCTGCGGCCCGTCCGGTTCGGGCAAGTCCACCACCATCCGCTGCCTCAACCGCCTGGAGGAACACCAGCAGGGGCGCATCGTGGTCGACGGCACCGAGCTGACCAGCGACCTCAAGCACATCGAGGCGATCCGCCGCGAAGTGGGCATGGTGTTCCAGCACTTCAACCTGTTCCCGCACCTGACCGTGCTGCAGAACTGCACCCTGGCGCCGATGTGGGTACGCAAGATGCCCAAGCGCCAGGCCGAGGAAGTCGCCATGCACTTTCTCGAGCGCGTGCGTATCCCCGAACAGGCGCACAAGTACCCGGGTCAGCTCTCCGGCGGCCAGCAGCAGCGCGTGGCGATCGCCCGCGCGCTGTGCATGAAGCCGAAGATCATGCTGTTCGACGAGCCGACCTCGGCGCTCGACCCGGAGATGGTCAAGGAAGTGCTCGACACCATGATCGGCCTGGCCGAGGACGGCATGACCATGCTCTGCGTGACCCACGAAATGGGCTTCGCCCGCACCGTGGCGAACCGGGTGATCTTCATGGACAAGGGCGAGATCGTCGAAGAGGCCGAGCCCAACACCTTCTTCACCAACCCGCAGAACGAGCGCACCAAGCTGTTCCTCAGCCAGATCCTGCACTGAGGCGGTTGCGCTGTGAACAGGGGGAGTCTTCGGGCTCCCTTTTTCATGGGGTCTAGGGGCGCCGCGCGCACCGCAGGCCCAAACCCTCCGTTCGCTGTGCGCATGGCCTAGACGGCCCCGCGACACCCTACAGGCCTGTAGCCCTGGAGCGCTTATGAACCACCCCAATGCCGAACTGATCCAGCGTTTCTATACGGCCTTCCAGCGCCTGGATGCCGAGGCCATGGCGGCCTGCTATGCCGCGGACATTCATTTCTCCGACCCGGTGTTCACCGACCTGCGTGGCGCCGCGGCCGGCGATATGTGGCGCATGCTGTGCAGCCGCGCCGAAGGCTTTTCGCTGACCTTCGATGCGGTGCAGGCCGACGACCGCCAGGGCAGCGCCCACTGGGTCGCCAGCTACCGCTTCAGCGCCACCGGGCGCCAGGTGGTCAACCGCATCCAGGCGCAGTTTCGCTTCGAGGGCGGACTGATAGTCGAGCACCGCGACCAGTTCGACCTGTGGCGCTGGGCCGGCCAGGCGCTCGGCGCCAAGGGCCTGCTGCTGGGCTGGGCGCCACCGGTGCAGGGGGCCATCCGCCGGCAGGCGGCCAAGGGCCTGGCGCAGTTTCGTCAGGGGCGCCAGGAGGCGGCCGGCTGAGGCGCGCGGCTGAACGCAGTGGTAGGCTTGCCGGTCATAGCCTTCAATTAGGGATGCAGGCGCCTGTTGCCGCACCCAGCCACCCTCAGCCGAGATCCTGCCGTGACCGAATTGCTCGTAGCCGTGAAACAGGCCAAGGCCTGGGGCGTCCATGCCGTCACCGCCAGCGGGGTGATACTCGCCTTGCTGGCCCTGCTCGCCGTGCTCGACAGCCAGCCCAAGCAGTGCCTGCTGTGGCTCGGCCTGGCGCTGCTGGTCGATGGCCTGGACGGCTCGCTGGCGCGGCGCTACGACGTCAAGGGTGTGCTGCCGCACTTCGACGGCTCGACCCTGGACCTGGTGATCGACTACCTCACCTACGTGTTCATCCCGGCGATCTTCCTCTACCGCTTTATCCCGCTGCCCGATTTCACCGCGCTGTTCGCCGTGGGCCTGATCCTGGTGTCCTCGCTGTTCTGCTTCTGCAACCTCAACATGAAGAGCCAGGACAACTACTTCGTCGGCTTCCCGGCGGCGTGGAACGTGGTGGTGTTGTACTTCTACCTCCTCGACTTCCACCCCTGGCTGGCGCTCGGCACCATCGTCCTGCTGGCCGGCCTGACGCTGACCAAGATGAAGTTCCTGCATCCGTTTCGGGTGCGCCAGTTCATGCCGCTGAACATCGCCGTCACCAGCCTGTGGATGCTGGCTAGCGCGCTGCTGATCCTGCAGTACCCGCTCAACCAGCCCTGGCTGCTGGCCATCTGGCTGCTGGCGAGCGCCTATTTCGTCGGCGTCTGCCTGTGGCGCAGCGCGCGGGAATGGTGGCCTCGGCGCGGATGAACGCAGCGCTCGACAAAGCCTGGTTCGTCTACCTGGTACGCGCCGCCAACGGCGCGCTGTACTGCGGCATCAGCGACGACCCGCAACGACGTTTCGCCCAGCACCAGGCGGGCAAGGGCGCGCGCTTCTTCCATACCAGCCCGGCGCAGGCGCTGGCCTACGTCGAGGCCTGCGCCGGCAAGGGCGAGGCGCTGCGCCGCGAGCGGGCGATCAAGCGCCTGCCCAAGCGCGCCAAGGAAGCGCTGATTGCCGCCGGTGATGCCCCCTCATTCGCCTGAGGCGGTGGGCGCGGTCGGACCGGGCGGTTAAGCTGGGCCTTTCGACCCCGACGCGGAGTGCGCCATGCACGAGTTGATCCTGCACCATTACCCGACCTCGCTCTTTGCCGAGAAGGCCCGCCTGATGCTGGGCTTCAAGCAACTGTCCTGGCGTTCGGTGACGATTCCGCCACTGATGCCCAAGCCGGATCTGACCGCGCTGACCGGCGGCTACCGCAAGACCCCGGTGCTGCAGGTTGGGGCCGATATCTACTGCGATACCGCGCTGATCGCCCGCCGCCTGGAGGCGGAGAAGGCCACCCCGGCGCTGCTGCCCGAAGGCCAGGAGTTCAACGTCAGCCTGCTGGCGCAATGGGCCGACTCGGTGCTGTTCCAGCACGCCGTGGCGCTGGTGTTCCAGCCCGAATCCATCGCCCTGCGCTTCGCCAAGCTGCCGCAGGAGTTCGTCAAGGCCTTCGTCGCTGACCGCAGCGCGCTGTTTTCCGGCGGCAGTGCCAGCCGCCTGCCGCTGGAGCAGGCCAAGCACCAGTGGCCGGTGCTGATGGGGCGCCTGCAGCAGCAGTTGCAGCGCGAGCCGGGTGACTTCCTGTTCGGCGAGCCGTCGCTGGCCGACTTCGCCGTGGCCCACTGTCTGTGGTTCCTGCGCGCCACTCCGGTGACCGCGCCGCTGGTCGACGACTACCCGGACGTTGCCGCCTGGCTCGGCCGGGTGCTGGGTTTCGGCCACGGTTCGCTGAGCGAGATGAGCGCCGAACAGGCCATCGCCGTGGCGCGCGAGGCGACCCCGGCGGCGCTGCCGGAGGAGGACTTCGTCGAGCCCAACGGCTTTGTCCGCGGCCAGCAGGTGAGCATCGCCGCGGTGGATTACGGCGTCGATCCGGTGGCGGGCGAGCTGCTGTTCGCCGGGCGCGAGGAGCTGATCCTGCGCCGCGAGGACGCGCGGGCCGGCGTGCTGCACGTGCACTTCCCGCGGCTGGGCTTTCGCATCGAGGCGCGCTGAGCGCCTGTTTTCGGCAGCGCAGGGCGATTCAGCCGGCCGCTCAGTAGGCGGCGCGGATGGCGCGCTGGTCGTAGCCGTGGATGATCCGTCCGCGCATATCGATCAGCGGCACGCCGCGGCCGCCCAGGGCCTGGTGGCGCGCGCGGCCGGCGCTGTCCTTCTCGATGTCCACCTCGCGGTAGGCGATGCCATCCGCGGCGAACAATTCGCGGGTCTTGGCGCAGTAGCCGCACCAGCTGGTGGCGTAGAGCACGACCTCGCCGCCGGCGTTGCCGGCCTGCGGTGGCTTGAGCCAGCGTTCGAGCCTGTCCCAGTTCTGCCACAGGGCCAGGGCGGCGAGGATCAGCAGGATTTTCTTCATTGGTGCGCGTCCTTGTGCGTGGTGGCGGCTTGCAGTTGTTCCAGGGTAAAGGGCGCCGGGCGATCCGGCCACTGCAGCTGCAATCTTTCCAGCTCGCGGGCGAGCAGGCTGGCCACCAGCAGGTCGCGCAGCCAGCGCTTGTGCGCCGGGATCAGGTACCAGGGCGCGGCGCCGCTGTGGCTGGCGGCGAGCAGCGTGCTCCAGCGCCGCTGGCGTTCGCCGAACTGCTGGTGCGACTGCAGGTCGCTGAGCTTGAGCTTCCAGCGTTTCGCCGGCTGCTCCAGGCGCTCGACCAGGCGGCGGTACTGTTCGGCCTGGTCGATCTGCAGGTAGCACTTGAGCACCACGATGCCCTGCGCCGCCAGGCCCTGCTCGAATTCCAGCGCCGCGGCCAGGCGCGCCGGCAGCTCGTCGTCGCCGCACAGGCCGTCCAGCGGGTCGCAGATCAGCGCCTCGTAATGACTGCGGTTGAAGACGCCGAGCAGGCCGGGGGCTGGCAGGCGTTGGCGGTAGCGTTGCAGGAAGTGCTGGCCGCGCTCGGCTGCGTTCGGCGCCTGGAAGCTGTGTACGGCCAGGCCCTGCGGGTTGCAGGCGCTGAGCACGCGGCGGATCACGCCGTCCTTGCCGCTGCAGTCCGGGCCTTGCAGCACCAGCAGCAGGGCCTGGCGGCGGTTGGCCCAGAGGCGCGTCTGCTGCTCCTGCAGCCAGGGCTTGAGCCGTTCCAGGCGGGCCTTGGCCTCGGCCTTGTCGAGGCCGAAGGTGTGCGCCGGATCGCCCGCCAGCGGCGCCCGCACGTCGCACAGGCAGGCGTCGAGCAGGGCGTTGGGCAGGCGCTGGCTCATGGGCGGTTTCCTTCAGCGGGGTGGCGGCAGGCCGGGCACAGCATGGCTGCGCCGTTCAGGCGCAGGCGCGGCAACTGGGCGGCGAGCAGCTGGAAATGTGCCAGGCGTTCGTAGCACAGCACCAGCTCGCCGGCGTCTCGACTGTACCAGGCATCCGCGGCGCCGCAATTGACCACGCGCAGGATCAGGTCGCGCGGCAGGCGATAAACGGCGCTGGCGCGGGCGGCGATGGCCTCCACCTCGCCGCTGTCCTGCAGCAGCGCGAGCAGGCGCGCGCCGTTGGCGATGCGCTGTGCGGGCGCATCGAAGATCACCCGGATGCGATGGCCGTGCGGCTCGCCCGGCCTGCGCCCGTGCTGGCGCTTGACCCAGGCCAGGGCCCGGCTGACCTGCTGGTATTCCTGGTCGCAATAGAGCGCCCGCTCCATCGGCAGGCCGGTGACCTTGGGCACCCATTCCAGGCGATCCGGGTCGCTGCCATAGATCAGGCAGGCCAGGTTGTAGAAGCGCTGCGCGTCCAGGCCGTGACTGGCCCAGGCGTGCACCTCCTCGTAGTCGGGCTTGGGGCGTTGCCATTCCAGGCGCCAGTAGTCGGCGATGTCCAGCAGGCGGGCATAGAAGCCGGCGTCGCGCTGCCGGTCGGCGCTGAGGAACAGGCTGAGGAAGCCCAGCTGGTCGGCGGCGTCCTCCTCGCGCCCGAGTACCGGCAGATCCAGCTCGGCGATCAGCAGGTGGCCCATCTCGTGGAGCAGGGTGAACTCGGCGTTGGCACTGATGAAGCGCTCCTCGTCGCTGAGCAGCGCCTCGATCGGCGGCTCCTCGGAGGCGTCGGCCGCCAGCAGGACGAGGCCCAGCAGGGCGGCGGCGCAGTGGCGGCGCAAGGTAGGGGACGAGGGCATGGGCGCACCTCGCGGCGTGTTCTTGCAGTCTAGCCCAGCCGGGGCGCGCGTCAGTCCTGGCGGCGTTTGAGCTGATCCTTCAGCTGGGTCGGCAGCTGGCGGATGATCAGCATGTCGCGGCCCTCGTCGTACTCGACCTTCGAGCCCAGCAGGTGCGCCTCGAAGCTGATCGACAGGCCCTCGGCGCGGCCGGTGAAGCGCTGGAACTGGCTCAAGGTGCGCTTGTCCGCGGGAAATTCCGGGGCCATGCCGTAATCCTTGTTGCGGATATGTTCGTAGAAGGCGCGTGGACGCTCCTCGTCGATCAGTCCGGAGAGCTCGTCGAGGGTGATCGGCTCGCCCATCTTGGCCTGGCTGGTGGCGTAGCCGACCAGGGTCTTGGTCTTCTCGCGCGCCTGCTCCTCCGGCAGATCCTCGCTTTCCACGAAGTCGCTGAAGGCCTTGAGCAGGGTACGGGTCTCGCCCGGGCCGTCGACGCCTTCCTGGCAGCCGATGAAGTCGCGGAAGTAGTCGGAGACCTTCTTGCCGTTCTTGCCCTTGATAAAGGAGATGTACTGCTTGGATTGCTTGTTGTTCTGCCACTCGCTGATGTTGATGCGCGCGGCCAGGTGCAACTGGCCCAGGTCCAGGTGCTTGGCCGGGGTCACGTCCAGCGCCTCGGTCACCGCCACGCCTTCGCTGTGGTGCAGCAGGGCGATGGCCAGGTAGTCGGTCATGCCCTGCTGGTAGTGCGCCAGCAGCACGTGGCCGCCGGTGGACAGGTTGGATTCCTCCATCAGCTTCTGCAGCTGTTCCACGGCCTGACGACTGAAGGCGGTGAAATCCTGTTCGCCATCCAGATAGCTCTTCAGCCAGCCGCTGAAGGGGTAGGCGCCGGACTCCTCGTGGAACAGGCCCCAGGCCTTGCCCTGCTTGGCGTTGTAGCTCTCGTTGAGGTCGGCCAGCAGGTTCTCCATGGCCGGCGAGGCGCTCAGCTCGCTGTCGCGGGCGTGCAGCACGGCAGGGCTGCCATCGGGTTTCTTGTCGATCAGGTGGACGATGCAGTGGCGGATCGGCATGGCGGTTCGGTCTTTGGCGGGTTCGCGATGGGAGTAACGCCGCAGGGGAGCAAGAAGGGCTCGCGCATCGGCAGCGTTGCGGCATGCGCAGAGTCTACCCGACATCGCTGCCGACTCCATGCCCGGGATGCCGCTGGGCACAGGATGCGAAGGGAGATTGCTGGCTATTTGCCGCTATCTGCAGTGATAGAGCTCTATTTTCTGGAAAAAATGCGCTTTCCGATTCGCGCGATGGCGCTTCCCGGTCTAGCGTCTGTGACGTCCACACGACGCAGTAAAGGGACGCACCGCGGCGGCGCCACAAGCGTCGCCGCCTTTCTCGATCTCCAAATATGGATTGGAGGAACACATGCGCAACAAGATCAATAATCGCCGTTTACTGGGCGCCGCCTTGCTGGCGGCACTTTCCGGGCAGGCCGTGGCGGCCAAGGCGCCGGATCTCACCGAGTTGTTCGATCAGTTCTGGAGCCCGACGCGGCTCGGCCCGGCCGAGTGCCGCTCCGGGGTGCTCAGCGCCACGCCGCTGCTGCTGCCGCGCTGCATGCAGGCGGCCAACAGCCTGATCCACCTGCAGATGCTCAACGATATCGCCCAGGCCAACGGCGGCAACCGTGCGGCGGGGCTGCCCGGTTATCAGGGCTCGCTCGATTACGTGCAGGCCACCCTGGAGAGCGCCGGCTATGCCGTCAGCCGCCAGGCCTTCCCGTTCAGCGCCTTCTACCCGCAAGGCCCTGGCGTGCTGCAGAGCCTGGCGCCGACGCCGGCGCAGTACGAATGGGAGGTGGACTTCACCTACCTGTCGCAGACCGAGGCCGGCGACGTCGCCGCGCCGGTGGTGGCGGTGGATATCGCCCTGGGCGAGGGCAACCTGTCCACCAGCGGCTGCGAGGCCGAGGACTTCGCCGCGTTCCCCGCCGGCGCCATCGCCCTGCTGCAGCGCGGGGCCTGCAACTTCCAGATCAAGGCCGAGCACGCCGCCGACGCCGGCGCGGTTGGGGTGGTCATCTTCAACCAGGGCGACAGCGAGGATCGCAAGGGGCTGCTCAACGCCACCCTGGGCGACGGCTATGCCGGCGGCATTCCGGTGCTGTTCACCACCTATGACCTGGGCGTGAGCCTGGCGCAGACCGCCGAGCTGCGGCTGCGCATGGTCGCCGACGTGGTACGCGAGCGCACCGAGACCCACAACCTGATCGCCGAGAGCAAACGCGGCAATCCGGACAACGTGGTGATGGCCGGCGCGCACCTGGACTCGGTGTTCGAGGGTGCCGGGATCAACGACAACGGCTCGGGCAGCGCCGCGCTGCTGGAGCTGGCCGTGCAGATGGCCAAGGCCAAGCCGCAGAACAAGCTGCGTTTCGCCTGGTGGGGCGCCGAGGAGTCGGGGCTGGTGGGGTCGACCTACTACGTCAACCAGCTGGCCGACGAGGATAAGGCGAAGATCAAGGCCTACCTGAACTTCGACATGATCGCCTCGCCGAACTTCGCCTACTTCATCTACGACGGCGACGGCTCCGACTTCGGCCTGCAGGGGCCGCCCGGCTCGGCCGCGATCGAGCGGCTGTTCGGCGAGTACTACCGCCTGCGCGGTCTGCCGTTCGAAGGCGACGAGATCAGCTTCCGCTCCGACTACGCGCAGTTCTTCCTCGACGGCATCGCCTTCGGCGGGCTGTTCACCGGGGCCGAGGTGGTCAAGTCCGAAGAGCAGGCCAGTCGCTACGGCGGTACCGCCGGCATCGCCTTCGATCCCTGCTACCACGACGTCTGCGACGACCTGAACAACCTCGACCGGCGCGCCCTGGAGGTCAACGGCGATGCCATGGCCTTCGTCGCCAGCTGGCTGGCGCTGTCGACCAAGGTGGTGGACGACGAGATCGAGGCCAGCCGGGCCGAGCGCGGGCTGATGCGCAGCGCGCAAGCCTACGACATCACCCATTGGGGTAAGCACTGGGTCAAGTAGCGTCGTTCGCCGGGGCGCACGGCGCACCCTACGGCGTACAAGAAAAAGCCCGCGGTCGATTCGCGGGCTTTTTCGTTGCCCTGCGCTAGTCTCGATCCGCAGACGGCGCCAGGGACGAGGGGGCATGTTGCGGGGCGTCTCGCCGGCGTTGCTGCAGCGCTCGCAAGCGCTCGATCACGTAGCGCAGGTGCATGTGCAGCTCGTACAGCTCGTTGGAGTAGGACAGCGGCACCTCGACCGCCGCCAGTTCGTCCTCCAGCTGTTCCAGGCGTTCGATCTCGCTGTCCAGCTCGGCCGGCAAGGAACCGGCGTGCAGCTTGCGGTCGATCTCGCGCAGGTGCTTGTACCAGCGGTAGATGCGCGCGCGGATGCGCCACTGGTAGATCGGCCCCACCGCCTTGACCAGCGGGATCATCACCACGATCAGCGGGATCAGCAGGATGATGTAGCGGTCGGCCAGCGAGGCGATGCGAAACGGCAGGTAGCGCTGCAGGATCGGCAGGCCCTTGGCGTAGTAGTGCTCGGCATCCTGGTGCAGCTCGAAGGTGCGCGGCTCGGCGCTGGGGAAGGCGCCGGCGGCGTCGAGCAGGGTGCCGTTCTTCATCACCTCGCGGCTGGCGGCGAGAAACAGCGGCACCAGGCCGGGGTTGAACTCTTCGTTGACCACCAGGGTGGCCACCGGGGCGAGGGTGACGATGTCGCGATCCGGCGCGTTGCTGGCCAGGTCGAGCAGGCCTTCGCCGACCGTGACGCGGTTGAAGAAGGGCAGGCGCGCCTCGTAGGCGGCGGCGCGGCGAAAGTGCGCCAGGGCGATGTCGGGGCTGGCCGCCAGCTGCTGCACCAGGGCGTTCTCCGCCGGGCCGACGAAGAACGCCGCGTCCAGCTCGCCGGCCAGCAGCGCGCGGGCCGCCTTGCCGCCGCCGAGGCTGTGCCAGGTGGCGGGGTATTGCTCTGGGGCGATGGCATTGGCGCCGAGAATGGCGTCGCTGGCGGCGCGGGTGCCGCTGCCTTCGCCGCCGAGGCCGAGGCGCAGCGGCAGCAGGTCGGCGATGCGGTCGAGGCTGGCCTCGCGCCGATAGAACAGCCACAGCGGTTCCTGGTAGATCGCCCCCAGGCTCTCCAGCCGTTGCTGCTCGGCCGGCGCGAGCTGGCGTTCCAGGCCGCTCTGCACCAGGGCGATCTGTACCTGGGGGGCGTCGGCCAGCAACTGCTGCAGGTTGTCGCGCGAGCCGGAGGTGGGCACCAGGTGCAGCTCGAAGCCTTCCTTGGCCAGTTCCTCCTTGAGCCGCTCGGCGAACTGCTGGTAGGCACCGCCCTGGGTGCCGGTGGCCATGCTGGCGCTCATCGGCGGCGGCGGGGCGACGAATTGGAACAGCGCCCAGACCAGCGCGGCCACCACCGGCACTATCCACAGGTTGGCCAGGATCATGATCTTCAGGTCGTTCAGCACGCGGCGCATGGGGCATCCTTGGGGGTGAAAGTCGCGAAGCGACGCCTTCCTGGTGTCCTTCTCCCGCAGGAGAAGCTGGCGCGCAGCGCCGGATAAGGGCAGGCGGGTTCGCTGCAAGGATAGAACCCCAAGCGCCCTGTGGTCACGCCATAGGGTGTCGCGGCGTGCGCAGCGCAAACATCGCCTATCGACCCCCTGTGCGCATGGCGCCCCCTACGCCAGGGACCTGCGCGTCGCACGCAATTGATCGAGCAGCAGCAACAGGCCGAGCAGGACCAGGGCGTACAGCGCGTCGCCGCCGAGCATCGCCAGTACCGCGGCGCACAGCAGCGTGGCCAGCCCGGCCAGCCAGCGCCACACCCCGCGCAGCAGCACCGCGCCGGCGGCCATGCTGAACAGGTAGATCAGCACGAAGTTGCCGTTGGCGTAGCGGATCAGGTCGTCCACCGACAGCTCGAGCACGGCGGCCAGCAGCGCGCACAGGGCGCAACTGGCGACCACCAGCAGCAGCGCGCGAGCCGGCACGCCCCGGCCGTTGCGCCGGGCCAGCGGCGCCGGCAGCTTGCCCTCGTCGGCCAGGCTCCAGATCAGCCGGGCGAAACCCTGGATATACACGTTCATCGAGGCGAAGCAGGCCAGGTAGCCGACCAGCGCCACCAGCACGCGGGCACGCTCGCCCAGCAGCAGCTCGAACAGCCGCGGCAGGGCGGTGGTGTCGCTGTGCACGTCGCCATGGGTGGCGAAGCTCAGCACCGCCACCGAACAGGCCCAGTACACCAGGCCGGCGAGCAGCACGCCGAGCAGCAGGGCCAGGGGGAAGTCGCGCTCGGGGCGCTTGAACTCCTCGCCCAGGTGGGTGAAGGCCTCGATGCCGACGAAGCACCAGAACATCACCCCCAGCGCCGCCGGCAGCAGCTGCCACTGGCCGCTCAGCGGCGGCAGCAGCGGCTGGCTGGCGCGCGGCAGGTCGCCGACCCACCAGATCAGCGCCACGCTGGCGACAATCGCCACCGCGATCAGCCCCTGCAGCACGCCCGAGGCCTTGGCCGGGCGCTGGCCGAGCAGCAGGATGGCGCCGAGGGTGGCCAGCTGGATCGCCAGCAGCCCGGCGCTGGAGAGGTCGAACAGGGCCAGCCAGAAACCGCTGGCGATATGCAGTGCGGCGGGCAGGCCGACCGGCAGCACGGCGAGAAACAGCAGCGCGCTGACCCCTTCCAGGCGCTGGCCGAAGGCGCGGCCGATCAGGTGCGGCGCGCCGCCGGCATGGGGGAAGCGCTTGCCCAGCTGGGCGAAGGTGAAGGCCACCGGCAGCACCAGGGCGATCAGCACCAGCCAGGCCCACAGCGAGGCCTGCCCGGCGGCGGTGGCGGCCAGCGCCGGCACCACGAAGATGCCGGTGCCGAGCAGCGAGGTGCTGAGCAGGGCGATGCCCTGCAGCAGGCCCAGTTCCTTGTTCAGTCGACTCATGGGGTATGCTCGTGTCCTTGCGCAGAATCCCGCCATGGTAAGCCGGCGCTCCCGTGCAGGGCGTCGGCTTTTGCCGTCGAAACGGCGGTTCTGTCCCGAACCTTTTCACGATCTCGCGAGCTAGAGCCATGCAAGGCAAAAACAGGCGAGGACGCGGAGTTTACGAGCTGTAAATGAGCAGTCCGAGCCTGTTTTTAACGCAGCAGGGCCGACGCGCAGCAGATCGTGGAGAGGTTCTAAATCCGCTTGTTGCCTGAGACTCCCCGTGGACAAGTTCGACCGCCAGATCCTCGCCCTGCTGCGCCGCGATGCGCGCACCCCCGTCAGCCAGATCGCCCGCGAGGTGAGTCTCTCGCGTTCGGCGGTCAGCGAGCGCATCCGCCAGCTGGAAGGCGGCGGGGTGATCCGCGGCTACCACGCCCAGGTCGCCGAGCCGGGGGCGGACGCGGTCAAGGCCTTCTTCGAGCTGTTCTACAAGGACGGCCGCTGCCAGGACTACGTCGAGCGCATGCGCCTGTACCCGGAAATTCGCCGCTGCTGTGGCATCAGCGGCGAGACCGACATGCTGGTGTACGTCGAGGCGGCCAGCATGACGCGCCTGAGCGAGATCCGCGACGCCCTCGAGGCCTTCCCGCAGATGCAGCGGGTCAAGACCCATATGGTGGTGCAGGAGTGGCCGCTGTGAGCCTGCGCCTGCTGCACAGCTCCGACTGGCACCTGGGCCAGCACTTCATGGGCAAGACCCGCCAGGCCGAGCACCAGGCATTCTGCGCCTGGCTGCTGGAACAGGTGCGGGCGCACGCGGTGGACGTGCTGCTGATCGCCGGCGACGTGTTCGACACCGGCGCGCCGCCCAGCTATGCGCGCGAGCAGTACAACCGCCTGGTGGTCGAGTTGCGCGACGCCGGCTGCGCGCTGATCGTGCTCGGCGGCAACCACGACTCGCCGGCCATGCTCGGCGAGAGCAGAACCCTGCTGGCCCAGCTCGGCGCGCGGGTGGTCCCCGGCGTCGGCCTCGATCCCGCCGAACAGGTGCTGGTGCTGCACGACCGCGTCGGCGCGCCGGGCGCCATCCTCTGCGCCATTCCCTTTATCCGCCCGCGCGAGGTGCTGGCCAGCCAGGCCGGGCAGAGCGCGCAGGACAAGCAGCAGTCGCTGCAGCAGGCCATCGCCGAGCACTACCAGACGCTGTTCGCCCTGGCCGAGGCCCGCCGCGCCGAACTGGGCCTGGCCCTGCCGATCATTGCCAGCGGCCACCTCACCACGGTCGGCGCCAGCGCCAGCGAGTCGGTGCGCGAAATCTACGTCGGCAGCCTGGAGGCCTTTCCCACCAGCGCCTTCCCGCCGGCCGACTATATCGCCCTGGGCCATATCCACCGGCCGCAGAAGGTCGCCGGCCTGGAGCAGATCCGCTACTGCGGCTCGCCGATCGCGCTGTCCTTCGACGAGGCCAGGCAGCAGAAGGAAGTGCTGCTGGTCGAGTTCGGCGCCGGCGCCTTGCAGGCGGTCACGCCGCTGCCCGTACCCTGCTTCCAGCCCCTGGCCAGCCTGCGCGGCTCGCTCGCGGAACTAGCGGGTGCCATCGCCGAACAGGCCGCCCAGGGCAGCGCCGAGCGGCCGGTATGGCTGGAGGTGCAGGTGCGCGGCGACGACTACCTGAGCGACCTGCAGAGCCGCATCGCCGCGCTGTGCGAAGGGCTGCCGGTGGAAGTGCTGCGCATCCGCCGCGAACGCGGCAATGCCGCCGCCAGCCTGACCAGCGAGGCGCGCGAGACGCTGGACGAACTGTCCGCCGCCGAGGTGTTCGACAGACGCCTGCAGCAGGAGCAACTGGGCGAGGAAGAGGCGAAGCGCTTGCAGGGGCTTTATCGCCGGGTGCTGGACGAGTTGACGGGGGATTGAAGCCGGCCGCTCCAAGCGTCGTCGGGCATGACGGTCCAAGTACGACTACCCTGCAAGGCTCGGGGGCTCGCCAGCGATCCGCAGAATTTAGTCCATGCAGTTTGGCTCAGGGATGCTGCTCGCCGCCAACTCACCATGACCAGGTTATTCAAGGAGCGAAGCATGGCTTTAAATCCAAACATCAACGATGAGGGGGCGCCTACCGGTGGGCGTGGTCTCGAGGACATCAGTATCGAGCCGCGCTTGTTTCAAGAGGCGCAGGGGCTTATCGACTCGATTGACGACACTTCCAAGATCTTTAGAAGTCGGACGAGGAACTCGCAGTACGAGAGCGACAAATTGCACGTCGATGCGGTGCCGATTGGTAACAGGACCTATCCCTACAAGATCGAGGTGCAACGAAAGAAGGGCTCGAAGAACACCGTTGCCGTCTGCATAGCTGCTGCTAGCGCATCCGCCGGCGATGTCAGGGCCGCACTGCATGCCAGCCTTGGCGATCACCATATTTGGTCGGCCCAATAAGGATAATCTCGGCGCACCGTTGCGATAGCCACAGGGTGAAACGTGTCGCGGTATTTGACTCTGTGGTTATCGTTGGGCAATAGCGCCATCTGTCCAGTCCACCGCGCCTGCACAACCCTGCCAACAATGCCAGAATGCCCGCCTGATTCCCGGCTAGCCATTCCCGCATGAAAATCCTCAGCCTGCGCCTGAAGAACCTCAACTCGCTCAAGGGCGAGTGGAAGATCGATTTTTCCGCCGCGCCCTTCGCCGACAGCGGCCTGTTCGCCATCACCGGGCCGACCGGGGCGGGCAAGACCACGCTGCTCGACGCCATCTGCCTGGCCCTGTATCACCGCACGCCGCGCATGGGCACCTTGTCGGCCAGCGGCAACGAGCTGATGACCCGGCACACCGCCGACTGCCTGGCCGAGGTCGAGTTCGAGGTCAAGGGGCAGGGCTATCGCGCCTTCTGGAGCCAGCGCCGCGCGCGCGACAAGGTCGACGGCGCGCTGCAGGCGCCCAAGGTGGAGCTGGCGCGTATCGCCGGCGGCGAGATCCTCACCGACAAGATTCGCGAGAAGGAGAGCCTGACCGCCGAGCTCACCGGCCTGGACTTCGAGCGCTTCACCAAGTCCATGCTGCTGGCCCAGGGCGGTTTCGCCGCCTTTCTCGAGGCGGGCGCCAACCAGCGCGCCGAGCTGCTCGAGGAGCTGACCGGCACCGAGGTGTACGGGCGGATTTCGCAGCAGGTCTACGAGCGCACCAAGGCCGCCGAGCAGGCGCTGAACCTGCTGCAAAGCCGTGCCCAGGGCATGGAACTGCTCGACGAGGCGCAGCGCGGCGAATTGCAGGCCGAGCACCAGCGCCTGAGCCAGGAGGAGGCGCCGCTGCTGGCCCGGCAACAAAGCCTGCAGGCCCAGCGCCGCTGGCGCGAGGCCCTGCAACAGGCCGAGCAGCAGTGCCAGCAGGCGCAGCTGGGGCTGGAGCAGGCGCAGCAGGCTCAGGCGCAGGCGGCTGGCGAGCTGCAGCGGCTGGCTGCCAGCGAGCCGGCGGCGCGGTTGCAGCCGCTGTATCAGGGCTGGCAGCAGGCGCAGCAGGACAGGCAGCAGGCGCACGAGGGGCTGGACGAGCTGCAACGGCAGCAGCGCGGCTGTGCCGAGCGCGAGCGCCAGCAGCTCTGGTTGGCCAGCCGCTATGCCGAGCAAGTCTTGAGTCTGCGCCAGGGCGAATTGCAGGCGCTGCTCGATCGCCGGCAAAGCCTGCAGGCGCGCCTGAACGCTGCCCCGCAGCAGGCGCGGCTGGGCGAGTTGCTTGGCAGCTGGCGCGCGCAGTTCGACCAGCGCGGGCAACTGCTCAGGGAGCAGCAGGCGCTGCAGACCCGCCTGACGCAGGAGGCCGAGCAACTCGTCGCCCTGCAGCGTCAAGGCGAGGAGCTCTCGGCGCAGCATGAGCAAGCCGCCGCGCGCCTGGAGCAGGCGCGCGCCAGCGAAGCCCGGCAGCAGGGCGAGCTGCAGGCCCTGCTCGGCGACGGCGGCGAGGCCGGGCTGCGCGAGCGCTGGCAGCAGCTGCAGGTGCAGGGCAGGGCGCTGGATCGTCTGGAGCAGCTGGCGCAGACGCGCGAACGCCTGGCCGGGCAGCTCGCCGAGCTGACCCCACGGCTGGCGCAGCTGCAGCACCAGCATGCCGGCAAGCAGGACGAAATCGGCGGCCTGCGCGAGCGCTACAAGCTGCTCAAGCAGCAGCTGGCCGACAAGGAAAAGCTGCTGGAGCAGGAGCAGCGCATTCAGGATCTGGAGGCCTACCGCGCCCGCTTGCAGCCGGGCGAGGCCTGCCCGCTGTGCGGCTCGCACGAGCACCCGGCGGTCAGCCAGTACCAGGCGCTCGACGTCTCGGCCACGCGCCAGGCGCTGGAGCAGGGCCGCAACGACCTGGCGCAGCTGGAAAACCAGGGCGCCACCCTGCGCGACGAGCTGACCCGCCTGACCACGCAGATCGCCCAGCTGCAGCAGCAGCTGGAGCAGGCCCGCGAACAGGCCGCCCAGCTGGATGGGCAGTGGCAGCAGCAACTGGCCGAGCAGGCGTTGTCGCTGGCCGATGGCGCGGCCCTGGCCGAGCTGCAGCGCAGCCATGAACAGAGCCTGGCGCAAGTGCAGAGCCGGCTGGCCCAGGTCGAGAGCCGGCAGGCCGAACTGGCGCAGGCGCGCGGCGCCCGCGAGGTCGCCGAGCGGGCCCTGGCCGATGCGCAGCAACGCCAGGCGCTGCTGGCGCGCGATCTGGACAACCTGCAGGCGCGCCAGGCCGAGCAGCAGGGGCGTCTGCAGCAGCTGGAGCGGGAGCTGCAGCACCAGGGGCAGGCGCTGCTGGCCAGCCTGGACGGCTTCGCCAACCAGTTGCCGGCCGATGGCGCCGCCTGGCTGGCCGAACAGCAAAACGCCTGGCGCGATTGGCAGCAGGCCCAGGCGCAGGATCAGCAGCTGCAGGAGCTGCAGCGCGAGGCGCAGCACCTGCTCGCCGAGGCCGAGGCGCAGGCCGCTCAGTGGCGGCAGCGCTGGCAGGCCGCAGGCGCCTCGGCATTGGCCGAGCCCGAGCCTGCGGCGCAAGCCGAGCAGGCCCTGCACGACGCGGCCGCCGCTCTTGCCAGCGCCCAGCGCGAGGGCGATGCCCTGCGTGGCCGGGAGCAGAGCCAGCAGGCGCTGCTGCAGCAACTGCAGGCGCGCCTGAACGACGCCGAGCAGCGTTGGCAGCAGGCGCTGGCGGCCAGCCCCTTCGCCGACCTGCCGGCGTTCCTCGCCGCGCTGCTGGCCGAGGACGAGCGCGAACGTCTCGCCGCCTTGCAGGCGCGACTGCAGCGCGCCCTGACCGAGGCCGCGACCCTGCTGGCCGCCGCCGAGGCGCAGGTGCAGCAGTTGCGCGCCGCGCCGCAGACCGAACTGGCGCTGGCCGAGCTGGACGTGCAGCTGCAGGCGCTGCAGCACGAAGTGCGCGCGCTGAGCCAGCGCCAGGGCGAACTGCGCGCGCAACTGCAGGCCGACGATGCGCGGCGCAGCAGCCAGCAGGCGCTGTTCGCCGAGATCGAAGCGCAGCAGAGCGAGCACGCCCTGTGGCAGCAGCTCAACGGCCTGATCGGTTCGGCCGACGGCGCCAAGTTCCGCAAGTTCGCCCAGGGCCTGACCCTGGATCACCTGATCCACCTGGCCAACCGCCAGCTGGCGCGCCTGCACGGCCGCTACCAGCTGGCGCGCAAGGGCAGCGGCGAGCTGGAGTTGGAGGTGCTCGACACCTGGCAGGCCGACGTGGCGCGCGACTGCCGCACCCTGTCCGGCGGCGAGAGTTTCCTGGTCAGCCTGGCGCTGGCCCTGGCGCTGTCGGATCTGGTCAGCCACAAGACCAGCATCGACTCGCTGTTTCTCGACGAGGGCTTCGGCACCCTGGACGGCGAGACCCTGGAGGTGGCCCTGGACGCGCTGGACAACCTCAACGCCAGCGGCAAGACCATCGGCGTGATCAGCCACGTCGAGGCGATGAAGGAGCGCATCCCGGTGCAGCTGCGCGTATACAAGGGCGTCGGCCTCGGCTACAGCCGGCTCGACGCGCGTTTTGCGGTGAAGGAAGGAGCATAGCGATGTTGATGCAAGCCAATGAGTCCACCCTGCTGCTGATCGACCTGCAGGAGCGCCTGCTGCCGGCCATCGACGGCGCCGCCGAGCTGGCCGAGCAGGCCGCCTGGCTGCTGCGTCTGGCGCAGCGCCTGCAGGTGCCGGTGATCGCCACCGAGCAGTACCCCAAGGGCCTGGGACCGACCCTGGCGCCGCTGCGCGACCTGCTGCCGGCGGGCGCGGTGCGCGAGAAGATCCACTTTGCCGCCACGGCCGGCGCCGGGCTGTTCGACCTGCCCGGCGGCGCGCGTCGGCAGTTCGTGGTGATGGGCGCGGAAACCCACGTCTGCGTGCTGCAGACGGTGCTCGGCCTGCTGGCCGCCGGGCGCGAGGTGTTCGTGGTGGACGAGGCGGTGGGCTCGCGCACGCCGCGCGACAAGGCCCTGGGCCTGGCGCGGATGCAGCGCGCCGGGGCGGCGATCGTCTCGCGCGAGATGGTCGCCTTCGAGTGGCTGGAGCAGGCCGGCAGCGAGCTGTTCCGCCAGGTCAGCCGCGAGTTTATCCGCTAGCGTTATCACGCGGCTTGCTGGGTTCCCGCCTGTGCGGGAATGACCAGTCCAACTCCCGTCATCCCCGCGAAGGCGGGGATCCACTCGTGTCGCGATACGAATGATCTGTCGCTTTCCGGCGCAGTGCGGAGGATGGATCACGCTTCGCCGATGCAGGGTTCTGGCGGATGTGAAAAGCGACATCCACGCCAGGGTCAGGGCCGTCCGTCCGCTGGCGGGGAAAGGGCCGGCAACTGTTCTACTGTGGTGGGGTATGCGCCGCGCGGGCGGCGCCCTTCACTCGCTACAGGAGCAGAAGCGATGGGCAAGAAGATCCTGGTGGTGCTGACCAGCGTGGCCAAGTATCCCAACCTCGACCGGGCCACCGGTCTGTGGCTGGGCGAGGCGGTGCATTTCGTCAAGAAACTGCAGGCGGACGGTCACACGGTGGACTACGTCAGCCCGTTGGGCGGCTATACGCCCATCGACCCGCACAGCCTGTCGATGGCCGAACCGGTGGACTGGCAGTGGTATCAGGACAAGGCCTTCATGAACCGCCTCGGCACCACCCTGCGCCCGGATCAGGTCAAGGCCGAGGACTACGCCGCGATCTACTACGCCGGCGGCCACGGGGTGATCTGGGACTTCCCCGACAACGCCGCGCTGCAGGCGCTGTCGCGCGATATCTACGAGGCCGGCGGGGTGGTGTCCTCGGTCTGCCACGGCGCGGTAGGCCTGCTCAATATCAAGCTGTCCGACGGCGCGCTGCTGGTGGCCGGCAAGCGCGTCACCGGCTTCTCCAATACCGAGGAGAAGCTCGCCCAGCTGGATCAGCACGTGCCCTTTCTCACCGAGACGGAGCTGGTCCGGCGTGGCGCCCACTACGAGAAGGCGCCGGAGCCCTGGCTGCCGTTCGCCATCGCCGACCAGCGCCTGATCACCGGGCAGAACCCGGCCTCCGGCGGACCGGTGGCCGATCTGGTGCTGGCCGAGCTGCAGCAGGGGGCGGCGCCCGAGGGCATGGTCGGGGCCTGAGGCGCCCCATTCCCTTGTCCCGCCGCTGGCGCTAGAGTGCGCCGCTACTGCCACACAGGCAGGGCGGCGCACTGGGCGGAGCGGGCATGACGATCACTTCCTGGCTGGTTATCGGCCTGTTCTTTTTCACCTACCTGGGCATGGCCGCCGGCGGCGTGCGCGGGCTGCGCATCGACCGCAGCTGGATCGCCGGCTGTGCCGCGGTGCTGTTGCTGGTCAGCGGCGCGCTGAGCATGGACGAGGCGGCGCGGCACCTGGATGCCGGGGCGCTGCTGCTGTTGCTGGCGCTGATGCTGATTTCCGCGCAGTTCGACTTCTCCGGGGTGTACGCCTGGCTCAACCAGTACCTGACCCACCATGCCCGGCGCCCGGCGCTGCTGCTGGCCGGGGTGGTGCTGCTCGGCGGGCTGCTCTCGGCGCTGCTGGTCAACGATATCGTCGCCTTCGCCCTGACCCCGCTGCTGTGCCACAGCCTGCAGCTGCGCGGCCTCGACCCGCGGCCGTTTCTCCTGGCCCTGGCGCTGTCGTGCAACGCCGGCTCGGCCGCCAGCCTGATCGGCAACCCGCAGAACATTCTCATCGGCCAGGCCGGCGGCCTGGATTTCTGGGGCTACCTGGCCCTGGCCGCACCGGTGGCGCTGCTGGCCATGGCCATCGTCTACGCCGTGCTCTGGCTTCAGTGGCGGGGGCGCTGGGGCACGCCGCAGCCGCTGCCGGCGGAGGAAACCCCGGCGGCGCGCATCTACGGCGCGCACAGCTACCTCAAGCCGCTGGCGGCCAGCCTGGCGCTGCTGGCGCTGTTCGCCACGGCGCTGCCGCGCGAGCTGTCGGCGTTGCTGGTGGCGGCGCTGGTGATGGTGTCGCGGCGGGTGGACAGCCGCGACTACGTGCACAAGGTGGACTGGAACCTGCTGCTGCTGTTCGCCGGGCTGTTTCTGGTCAGCGGCGCGGCGCTGGAGTTGCCGGAGCTGGCCGGCGCCGGCCACTGGCTCGCCGAACAGGGGTTGTTGCCGCAGGGTGTGTGGGCGCTGGCCTCGGCCTCGCTGCTGGCCAGCAACCTGATCGGCAACGTGCCCTTCGTGGTGCTGCTGCTGGGCCTGCTGCCGGAAATGTCGGAGCCGGTGCTGGTGGGCCTGGCGCTGATGTCGACCCTGGCCGGCAACCTGCTGCTGATCGGCAGCGTGGTCAACCTGATCGTCGCCGAGGGCGCGAAGCGCCAGGGCGTGCGCATCGGCTTCGTCGACTATGCCCGCAGCGGCGTGCCGGTGACACTGCTGAGCATGACCGCGGCGGGCTTGTGGCTGGGCCTGGGCGGCTGGTTGCCCTGGTAGGTGGCTTGATGCGCCCGGAGCCCGCTAGGGGATAGCGCGTAGGAGGCGCCGGGCGCACCAGCAGCTCTCACCGCCAACGGATTTGCCGCCAGGCGCTGCGCTGCTCGGCATCCTGGAAGGTCCAGGCCACCAGGCGGCTCTGCTTCTGGCCCTGGGCCATACCCAGCACCCGCACCTCACAGGCGCCGGCCTTGGCCAGCCAGCCTTGCAGCAGTTCGACGTTGCCGCCCTTGGACACCAGGCTGCTGAACCACAGCAGCTGCTCGGCCACCTGCGCGCTCTCGCTGGCCATGCGCCTGAGGAAGGCCGCCTCGCCGCCCGGGCACCACAGCTCGGCGGCCTGGCCGCCGAAGTTGAGCACCGGCAGCTTGCGTTTGGGGTCGAGCTTGCCGAGGTTGCGCCACTTGCGCGTGCTGCCGCGGCTGGCGTCGTCGGCGCTGGCGTGGAAGGGCGGGTTGCACAGGCTCAGGTCGAAGCGTTCGCCGGGCTGCAGCAGGCCCTGGAAGATATGCTGCGGCGCGCCTTGCTGGCGCAGCTCGACGGCGCCGCTCAGCTGCGGGTTGGCGGCGACTATGGCGCGCGCCGAGGCCAGCGCCTCGGCGGCGATATCGGCGCCGGTGAAGTGCCAGCCGTATTCGCAGTGGCCGATCAGCGGGTAGATGCAGTTGGCGCCGACGCCGATATCCAGGGCGCGGATGGCGCCGCCACGCGGGATCTGCCCGGCATTTTCGCTGGCCAGCAGATCGGCGAGGTTGTGCAGGTAGTCGGCGCGCCCGGGGATCGGCGGGCACAGGTAGCCGTCGGGAATGTCCCAGTGCTCGATGCCGTAGAACTGCTTGAGCAGGGCGCGGTTGAATACTTTCACGGCGGCCGGGTCGGCGAAGTCGATGCTCGGCTTGCCGTAGGGGTTGGCGATGACGAAGCGGCCCAGATCGGGGCTGAGCCGGATCAGCGCGGGAAAGTCGTAATGGCCCTGGTGGCGATTGCGCGGGTGCAGCTGGCCCTTGGCCGGAGCGGTCTTGACGGCGGGCGGGGCGGGCTTGCGCGGGCGTTTCGGCGGCTGGGGCATGGCGGGCATCTGGCGAGTCGGGGCGCGGGATTTTCCCACAGCCAGGCCTGGCGCGCAGCCGCGGCGTCTCGCGCCTCTGCGCGGCTGAAGCCGCTCCTAGGGGCGCGTACGCTGTACCGCATGCCCCTGCAGGGTGTCGCGGGGCCGCCTAGACCGTGCGCCCCGCAGAAGTTCAGAGCGGAAAGATCAGCGGTACCAGCAGCACGCTGACGACCATCACCAGCAGGGTGAAGGGCACGCCGATGCGCACGAAGTCGCCGAAGTGGTACTGGCCGGGGCCGAGCACCAGGGTGTTGACCGGCGAGGAGATCGGCGTCATGAACGCCGCCGAGGCGGCCAGCGCCACGGTCATGGCGAAGGGCAGCGGCGAGGCGCCCAGCGCCTGCGCGGTGGCGATGGCCACCGGCGCCATCAGCACCGCGGTGGCGGTGTTGGAAATGAACAGGCCGATCAGCGCGGTCAGGGTGAACAGGCTGGCGAGGATCAGGTAGGGCCCGGCGCCGCCCAGGCCGCCGACCAGCAGCTGGACCGCCAGCTCGACGCCGCCGGTCTGCTGCAGCGCCTGGGCGAAGGGCAGCATGCCGACGATCAGGATCAGCGTCGGCCAGTGGATGGCGCGGTAGGCGCTGTCCAGATCGATGCAGCGAAACGCGCCCAGCAGCAGGCAGGCGATCAGTGCGGCCAGCACGTTGGGCACCAGGCCGGAAACCATCAGCGCCACCATCACCGCCAGGCTGAGCAGGGCGTAGGGCGCCTTGCGTGCGGCCGGCGCCACCTCGGCCACTTCCGCCGGCAGGCTGAGCACCAGGAAATCGCGGCTCTGCGCCTGCAGGCGGTGGATGTCCTTCCACTCGCCGGCCACCAGCAGGCAGTCCGAGGCCTTGAGCTTCTCGTCCACCAGCAGGCCTTCCAGGGCCCGACCCTGGCGGCGCAGGCCGACCACGTTGAGCTTGTGCCGCGAGCGAAAGCCCAGTTCCTGGATGGTCTTGCCCGGCAGCTGCGACTCCGGCGGCAGCGCCACCTCGGCCAGGCCCAGCTGGTGGGCGTGCAGGCTGAAGTAGGAGTGCGGCAGCGGCATGGGTTCCAGGCCGAGTGCCTGGTAGCTGCCGAGCAGGCCGATGGCGGGGCTGGCGATGTCCACCAGCAGCACGTCGCCGGGCTCCAGCTGGGTGTTGCCGCTGGCCACCAGCAGCAGGGTGCGCAAGCGTCGGCGGCGCTCGACGGCGATCACGTTGATGCCGTAGTCGCGGCGCAGCGCCAGCTCGTTGAGCCCCTGGTTGGCCAGCGGCGAGTCGGCGCGCAGCTGCAGGCGCCGCTCGCGGCCGTTCAGGCGGTAGCGTTCGGCCAGGTCGGCGAGGGTCAGGCGTGGCGGCTCATCGCCCTTGCCGGCCGCGCTGCGCGCCAGCCAGCGCCGCGCCAGCAGCATGTAGCCGATACCGAGCAGCAGCACGGCCAGGCCGATGGGGGTGAAGTCGAAGAAGGAAAAACCGTCCAGGCCGGCGCGGCGCAGTTCGGCGTGCACCACCAGGTTGGGCGGGGTGGCCACCAGGGTGAGCATGCCGCTGATCAGCCCGGCGAAGGCCAGCGGCATCATCAGCCGCGCCGGGGCGATGCGCAGGCGTGCGGCGACGCTGAGCACCACCGGAATGAAGATCGCCACCACGCCGGTGGAGCTCATCACCGAGCCGAGGCCGGCCACCGTCAGCATCAGCAGGATCAACAGGCGCGTCTCGCTGCTGCCGGCCCTGGCCACCAGCCAGTCGCCGAGGCGGTAGGCGATGCCGGTGCGCACCAGGCCGTCGCCGATGACGAACAGCGCGGCGATCAGGATCACGTTGGCGTCGCTGAAGCCGGCCAGGCTCTGTTGCAGGTCGAGTACGCCGCTCAGCGGCAGGGCGACCAGCACCAGCAGGGCGACCACGTCCATGCGCGGCTTGCCGATGACGAAGAGGGTGACGGCGCCGGCCAGCAAGGCCAGCACCCACAGCAGATCCGGATTCATCGCAACTCCCTAACGCCTGCTCACAACCTGCTGCGCGTCGGCCCTGCTGCGTTGAAACGACCAACGGGAGTAACAGCCGAAGGCTGGCCCGAAGGGCGAGCGACGAAAACAGGCTCGGCAAGCCGCTTGCGGCTAACGCGCTTCAGCGCGGCCCGAAGGGCGAGTGAAACGAGTAGTGCTCATTTACCACAAGTAAACTGCGCCTCCTTTCCTGTTTTCGCCTTGCAGGAACCTAGCTCGCTAGGCTGTGAGCAGGCTCTAAATGCTGGCGAGTATTTCAGGGATAACCGAGGGTGGTCTTGATCTGTTGCAGGTTAGCGGCGATCCAGCGCTTGTCGAAGGGGCCCCAGTCGCGGATCAGGTAGTGCCCGGCGTTGTTGCGCTCGCCCGCGTTCTGCTCGAACTGGCAGTCGATATCCAGTTCGGCCAGCGCCGCCAGGGTGTCCTGGGCGGTGCGCCGTGGCATGCCGGTGGCGGCCATCAGCGCCGGCACGCTGGTGGCCTGGCCGCTGTCGATCAGCCAGGCGACGTAGAGGCGGCGGTAGAAGCTGGTGCGGGTCTTGCTCACGTCCATGTGCGGCGCTCCCTGTTACAGGCTGGCGATGGCGATATAGGTGGCGGCGCCGGCCAGGTAGCCGATAAAGGCCAGGCCGGTGATCTTCTTCAGGTACCAGATGAAGTTGATCTTTTCCATGCCCATGGCCGCCACCCCGGCCGCCGAGCCGATGATCAGGCAGCTGCCGCCGGTGCCGGCGCAGTAGGCGAGCATTTCCCAGAAGTTGCCGTTGACCACGAAGTTGCGCAGCCAGGGCAGTTCGCTGGCGGCGGCGGTGGCCAGGGTTTCCGGGCTGACCAGCGGGTACATTTTCATCGCACCGGCGACCATCGGCACGTTGTCCACCACCGCCGACAGCATGCCGATGGAGATGGCGATGCTGTAGACGTTGCCCAGGCTGTCCTTGAGGTAGGTGGCGACCTGGATCAGGTGCCCGGCGCTGGACAGCGCCGACACCGCCAGCAGGATGCCGAGGAAGAACAGCACGCTGGTGATGTCGATGCGGCGCAGCACGCCGACCACCGACAGCGGGTCCTTGTCCTCGCTGTTCTTGCTGCGGTGGATGATTTCGGTGGTCACCCACAGCAGGCCGAGGCCGAAGAGGATGCCCATGTACGGCGGCAAGTGGGTGATGGTCTTGAACACCGGAACGAAGATCAGCGCGCCTAGCCCTAAGCAGAACACCAGGTTGCGCTCGAACGGGGTGGTCGGGTCGCGGCGGCTTTCGGCGCTTTCCTTGAGCCGCGGCGGGGTGACCTCGCCCTTGAGCACGAAGCTCATGAGGATCAGCGGCACCAGCAGGCAGACCAGGCTGGGCAGGAACAGCTTGGCGATGATGCCGGTGGCGGTGACCTGCTCGCCGATCCACAGCATGGTGGTGGTGACGTCGCCGATGGGCGACCAGGCGCCGCCGGAGTTGGCGGCGATCACCACGATGCCGGCGTAGAACCAGCGCTCGTGCTGGTCGGCGATCAGCTTGCGCAGCAGCGAGATCATCACGATGGTGGTGGCCAGGTTGTCCAGCGCGGCGGAGAGGAAGAAGGTGATCAGCCCCACCAGCCACAGCAGGTGCACACGCTTGGTGGTGCGGATGCGGTCGGTGATCACCTTGAAGCCTTCGTGGGCGTCGATCAGCTCGACTATGGTCATGGCGCCCATGAGGAAGAACAGGATCTCGGAGATCTCGCCCAGGTGGTGGCGCAGTTCCTCGACCACGTGATGGGTGTTGGTGCTGGCGCCGGCGGTGCCGGTGCCCAGCAGCGGCAGGATGCTGTCGGCGCCCAGTACCAGGATGGTCCAGGCGACCACGGCGGTGAGCAGCGCGGAGGCCGCCTTGTCGATCTTTAACGGGTGCTCCAGTGCGATGCACAGGTAGCCGAGGACAAAGACGAGTGCCATCAACGCATACATGTTCGGGGGTTCCGTTCTGATTTTTATTGGTCGGGAAGTGCCGGAGGCTGTAGCCAGGCGGCTGAAGATGCCTGAATCAATTGGAAAAAGGGAAGGCTTTTATGGCGAAAGGGGCAAACAGCAGCAGCGTTTTTTGACCCGATGAGGCGTCCCGGGACGGCGCGGCGGTCGCCCCGGTGGCTAGCGCGGATGCCTAGCCGAGCGCTTGCGGCTTGGGCGGCGCGATATAGGCCAGGGCGATGGCCAGCAGCGGCATGATCAGGTTGAAGAAGCAGTAGGGCAGGTAGCTCAGGGTGGCCACGCCGAGGGTGGCGGCCATGTAGGCGCCGCAGGTGTTCCAGGGCACCAGCACCGAGGTCAGGGTGCCGCCGTCTTCCAGGGCGCGCGACAGGCTGGTCGGCGGCAGGCCGCGCTTCTCGTACTCGGCGCGGTACATGCGCCCCGGCAGCACCAGGGCGATGTACTGGTCGGCGGTGATGACGTTGGTGCCGATGCTGGTGGTGATGGTGCTGGCGACCAGACCGCTGTCGCTGCGTACCAGGCGCAGCGCGCTGTGCAGCAGGCGCTGGAGCAGGCCGAGGCGCTCCAGCACACCGCCGAAGCACATGGCGCAGATGATCAGCCACACGGTGGTGAGCATGCTGGCCATACCGCCCTTGGACAGCAGGCCGTCCAGCTCGGCGTTGCCGCTGGCCGACTGATAGCCGGCGAACAGCGCGCTCCATACCGTCTTCAGCGGCGCCAGGGCGCCGGCCGCCGGATCGGCCAGGCGGCTCATCACTTCGGGTTGGAACAGCACGGCGAACAGCGCGCCGAGCAGGGCGGCGAGAAACACGGCGGGGAAGGCCGCCCACTGGCGCACCGCGAGCAGCAGCAGAAAGGCCACCGGCAGCAGCAGGTGCCAGCCCAGACTGAACTGCGTTTCCAGCGCCGCCAGCACCTCGGCGATGCGCCCGGTGTCGTGGCTGGCGCCGGCCTGCTGGCCGAGCACGAAGAAGATCGCCAGGGCGATCAGCAGCGCCGGTAGCGTGGTGCGCAGCATGTTGCGGATATGCGCGAACAGCTCGGCGCCGGCGGCGGCCGGGGCCAGGTTGGTGGTGTCCGACAGCGGCGACAGCTTGTCGCCGAAGTAGGCGCCGGAAATGATCGCGCCGGCGGTGATCGCCGGATCCAGACCCAGACCCGCGGCCACGCCCATCAGGCCGATGCCGAGGGTGCCGGCCACCGTCCAGGAGCTGCCGATCGACAGCGCGGTGAGCGCGCAGATCAGGCAGCTGGTGAGGTAGAAGTACTCGGCGCTGATCAGCTTGAGGCCGAGCCAGATCATGGTCGGTACGGTGCCGGCGAGAATCCAGGTGCCGATCAGCGCACCGACCGCCAGCAGGATCAGGTTGGCCTTCATCGCCATATGGATGCCGGCGAGTATGCCTTCCTCGATCTCGGCCCAGCGCAGGCCGTTCTTCAGGCCGACCAGACCGGCGACGAAGGCGGCGCTCATCAGGGCGATCTGGTTCGGCCCGCTGGAGGAGCCGTCGCCGAACAGGTAGACGGAAAGGCCGAGCAGCAGCACCAGCACGCCGATCGGCAGCAGCGCGTCGAGTAGGGAAGGGGAGCGGGCAGTCATGGGTGTACCGGTCAATCGATGAAACGGAGGCCGAGTCGGGCCTCTGCAGAAAAAACAAAACCCGCGCCGGTTAGGGCGCGGGCCTGTGGGTATTGCGCTGGGATCAGAGCGCGGCGATCTTGCCGCGCTGCTCCACCAGCTTGCTCAGCGCCTGTTCGGCCTCGGCCAGCTTGGCGCGTTCCTTGTCCAGCACTTCGGCCGGCGCCTTGGCGACGAAGCCCTCGTTGGCGAGCTTGCCGCCGACGCGCTGCACCTCGCCCTGCAGGCGGGCGATTTCCTTGTCCAGGCGCGCCAGCTCGGCGTCCTTGTCGATCAGCCCGGCCATCGGCACCAGCACCTGCATTTCGCCGACCAGGGCGGTGGCGGACATCGGCGCCTCTTCACCGGCGGCCAGTACACGCACCGATTCCAGCTTGGCCAGCTTGTTCAGCAGCGGCTCGAAGTCGGCCAGGCGGCGCAGGTCGGAGGCCGCGGCGTTCTGCACGATGATGTCGATGCGCTTGGCCATGGAGATCTTCATCTCGCCACGGATCTGGCGCACGCCGAGCATCAGCTGCTTGACCCACTCGATATCGGCCTCGGCGGCGGCGTCGATGCGCTCCTCGGCGGCGACCGGCCAGGGCTGCAGCATCAGGGTGGCGCCGTCCTTGCCGGCCAGGGCCTTGATGCGCTGCCAGATTTCTTCGGTGATGAAGGGCATAAAGGGGTGGGCCAGGCGCAGTATCACTTCCAGCACGCGCACCAGGGTGCGACGGGTGCCGCGCTGGCGCTCGATCGGGGCGTTCTCGTCCCACAGCACCGGCTTGACCAGCTCCAGGTACCAGGCGCAGTACTCGTCCCAGATAAACTCATACAAGGCTTGTGCCGCCATGTCGAAGCGGAAGGCGTCGAGGTGGCGGGTGACGTCCTGCTCGCAGCGCTGCAGGGCGGAAATGATCCAGCGGTCGACCGGCGACAGATCCACAGGCTCGCCGTTGACGCCGGTGTCCTGGCCATCGGTGTTCTCGATGACGAAGTTGGCGGCGTTCCACAGCTTGTTGCAGAAGTTGCGGTAGCCCTCGACGCGGCCCATGTCGAACTTGATGTCGCGGCCGGTGGAGGCCAGCGCCAGGTTGGTGAAGCGCAGGGCGTCGGTGCCGTAGGCGGCGATGCCTTCGGGGAACTCGGCGCGGGTCTGCTTGGCGATCTTCTCGGCCAGCTTGGGCTGCATCATGCCGCTGGTGCGTTTTTCCAGCAGCTCGTCCAGGCTGATGCCGTCGACTATGTCCAGCGGGTCGAGCACGTTGCCCTTGGACTTGGACATCTTCTGCCCCTGGCCGTCGCGCACCAGGCCATGCACGTACACGGTCTTGAACGGGATCTGCCCGGTCAGGTGGGTCGACAGCATGATCATCCGGGCGACCCAGAAGAAGATGATGTCGAAGCCGGTGACCAGCACGTCCGTGGGGTGGAAGGTCTTGAGGAAATCGGTCTGCTCGGGCCAGCCGAGGGTGGAGAAGGTCCACAGGCCGGAGCTGAACCAGGTGTCCAGCACGTCCTCGTCCTGGCGCAGGGCGGCATCGCCGAGGTTGTGCTTGGCGCGCACCTCCGCCTCGTCGCGGCCGACGTAGACGTTGCCGGCCTCGTCGTACCAGGCCGGGATGCGGTGGCCCCACCACAGCTGACGGCTGATGCACCAGTCCTGGATGTCGCGCATCCAGCTGAAGTACATGTTTTCGTACTGCTTGGGCACGAACTGGATCTCGCCGCTCTCGACCACGGCGATGGCTTTCTCGGCCAGCGGCTTGGTGGAGACGTACCACTGGTCGGTCAGCCACGGCTCGATCACGGTGCCGGAGCGGTCGCCCTTCGGCACTTTCAGGGCGTGGTCTTCGATCTTCTCCAAGAGGCCTGCGGCTTCGAAGGCGGCGACGATGCGCTTGCGCGCCTCGAAGCGGTCCAGGCCGGCGTATTCGGCCGGCAGGCTGCCGTCGACCCCGGTGTTGACGCTGCCGTCGATATTGAACACCTGGGCGCGCGCCAGTACGGCGGCGTCGGCATCGAAGATATTGATCAGCGGCAGGTTGTGGCGCTTGCCGACTTCATAGTCGTTGAAGTCGTGCGCCGGGGTGATCTTCACGCAGCCGGTGCCGAACTCGGGGTCGCAGTAGTCGTCGGCGATGATCGGGATGCGGCGGCCCACCAGCGGCAGTTCGACGAAGCTGCCGATCAGGGCTTTATAGCGCTCGTCTTCCGGGTGCACGGCCACGGCGGCGTCGCCGAGCATGGTTTCCGGGCGGGTGGTGGCGACGATCAGATGATCCTTGCCGTCGGCGGTCTTCTTGCCGTCGGCCAGCGGGTAGCGCAGGTTCCACAGGTGGCCCTTCTCGTCGTGGTTCTCCACTTCGAGGTCGGAAATGGCGGTGTGGAACTTGGTGTCCCAGTTGACCAGGCGCTTGCCGCGGTAGATCAGGCCATCCTGGTGCAGGCGCACGAAGGCCTCTTTAACGGCTTCGGACAGGCCCTCGTCCATGGTGAAGCGCTCGCGCGACCAGTCCACCGACGAGCCCAGGCGGCGGATCTGCCGGGTGATGGTGCCGCCGGACTGTTCCTTCCACTCCCAGACCTTCTCCAGGAACTTCTCGCGGCCCAGGTCGTGACGGCCGATGCCCTGCGCGGCCAGCTGGCGCTCCACCACCATCTGGGTGGCGATGCCGGCGTGGTCGGTGCCCGGCTGCCACAGGGTGTTGCGGCCCTGCATGCGGCGGAAGCGGATCAGGCAGTCCATGATCGAGTTGTTGAAGCCGTGGCCCATGTGCAGGCTGCCGGTGACGTTCGGCGGCGGGATCATGATGCAGTACGGCTCACCGCTACCCTGTGGGGCGAAGTAGTTGTTCTGCTCCCAGGTCTGGTACCAGTTGGATTCGATGGCGTGCGGCTGGTAGGTCTTGTCCATGCGCGGCGGGACCCTTGTGACGGCTGATCGGAAAAGCCGGCAAGTATAACGGGGATGGGCCTTGCGGCGTAAGGGCAGCGCGTCAGCGAGCGGTAGCGGGGGGCGCGCCAGAGGCGTTAGGGGCAGGTCAGGGTTTGCGCGGCGGCAGCAGGCGCGGCAGGCGGGCTTCCAGGCGGCGCTTGAGTTCGGCCTCGATCTGCGGCACGAAATCGTCGATCACGTCCTGCAGGATCAGTTGCGCGGCGGCGCGCAGTTCGCCGTCCAGGCGCTGCAGGTCGCGGGCGCTGTCTTGCAGGCGCGGCTCCAGGCTGGCGCGCAGCGTGGCGCTGCTGGCAGCGGCCGACGGGCCGCTGGGCGGCGGGGCGATATTGAAGGGTGGCGGCGGGCCGGGCGGCGCGCTGACGATATCGGAGAGCACCGGGATGCTGTCCGGGTCGAGCGAATCGATCAGCATCGGCGGCTCGAGGCTTTCGTCGCCCAGCAGTTCGCGGATCGACTCGAGGTCGTTGAGCAGTTGGGTCGGCTTGTGCGGGGGCTTGTCCATGGGGCGACGCGCTTTACAGTTCTACGCGCTTGGGATCATACCCGCGCTGGCGATAGGTACGGAAATTCTCGCGACAGGCGTCGAGTAGATCCGGCTGTTGGTTGACGATCTCGATGATCCGCGCGAAGCGTTCGACATGCGGCGACAGGCTGCTGCCGAGGTTGATCAGCACGCCCTGTTCGAAGCCCGGCGCCTCGTCCAGGCCCAGGGTCACCGGCGACTGCGGCGCGTCGCGGTGCAGGTCGTGGGGCACGAAGCGCTCGGCCTTGAATGCCCACAGCAACTGGTCCAGCGCCTCGCACTGCGCCGCGTCGCCGCCGCGGACGAACACCGGCAGGCCGGCGCTCCAGGCCTTCAGCGCCAGTTGGCAGGCGGCACGCAGGCGGCCTTCGGCGTCGCTGGAGGAGAGGACGTAGAACTCGATACGCATGAGGGGGGCTCGGTGAACGCTATGGGTGGCTGGGGGGCTTGAGTCGCCAATGTGCTCGGCGGCCTTGGCTTCAGGCCGCCGGGCGGAGCGCTGCGCGCTCCTCGTCGGGCTTCGCTGCGCTCAGCGCCAGCCTACGCGCGATCCAGCAGGTACTGGGTCAGCAGTGGCACCGGACGGCCGGTGGCGCCCTTGTCCTTGCCACCGCTGATCCAGGCGGTGCCGGCGATATCCAGGTGCGCCCAGTGATAGTTCTTGGCGAAGCGCGACAGGAAGCAGCCGGCGGTGATGGTGCCGGCCTTGGGCCCGCCGATATTGGCGATGTCGGCGAAGGGGCTGTCCAGCTGCTCCTGGTATTCGTCGTACAGCGGCAGCTGCCAGGCGCGGTCGTCGGCCTGCTCGCCGGCCTTGAGGATCTGCTTGATCAGCGCCTCGTTGTTGCCCATCAGGCCGGAGACGTTGCTGCCCAGGGCGACGATGCAGGCGCCGGTGAGGGTGGCGATGTCGATCACCGCCTGCGGCTTGAAGCGCTCGGCGTAGGTCAGGGTGTCGCACAGCACCAGGCGGCCTTCGGCGTCGGTGTTGAGGATCTCCACGGTCTGCCCGCTCATGCTGGTGACGATATCGCCGGGGCGAGTGGCGCGGCCGCTGGGCATGTTCTCGGCGCAGGCCAGCAGGCACACCAGGTTGATCGGCAGTTGCAGCTCGAGCACCGCCTTGAGGGTGCCGAACACGCTGGCGGCGCCGCACATGTCGTACTTCATTTCGTCCATGCCGGCCGCCGGCTTGATGCTGATGCCGCCGGTGTCGAAGGTGATGCCCTTGCCGACCAGGGCGAAGGGTTTGTCGTCCTTCTTGCCGCCCTGGTAGTGCATGACGATCATCCGCGGCGGCTGCTCGCTGCCCTGGGCCACGGCGAGGAAGGCGCCGGCGCCGAGCTCCTTGAGCTTCTTCTCGTCGAGGATGTCCACCTTGAGGTTCTTGTGCGCCTTGCCCAGGGCCTTGGCCTCTTCGGCCAGGTAGCTGGGGTGGCAGAGGTTCGGCGGCAGGTTGCCGAGGTTCTTGGTCAGGGCCATGCCGCTGGCGATGGCGCGGGCGTGCTGCGCGCCGCGCTCGACCGCGGTCAGTTCGGCCTTGTCGGCGATCAGGGTGATCTTCTTCAGCGCGCGGGCATCGGCCTTCTGGCTCTTGAACTGCTCGAACAGGTAGTCGCCGTCGGCCAGGGTTTCCACGATCAGGCGCGCCTTGCCGTAGGCGTCGCGGCCCTTGACCTTGAGCTCGCCGAGGGCCAGCACGGCGTCGCTGCCGCCGAGGCCCTTGAGCACGCCCTGCAGGCTTGCAACCAATTTGCGCAACTGACGGTCGGATAGATCGCCCTTGCCGCTGCCCACCAGCAGCACGCGCTCGGCCTTGAGCCCCGGCAGGCTGTGCAGCAGCAGGGTCTGGCCCGGCTTGCCGGCGATGTCGCCACGCTTGAGCACGGCGGAGAGGGCGCCGCCGCTGGCCGCGTCGACGGCCTTGGCGGCTTCGCCCAGCTTGCGGCCTTCGCCGATGGCCAGCACCAGGGTGGCGGTCTTCAGGGTTTCCGGACGGGTGCTTTTGACGAGGAATTCCATATGAGCTGTCCCCAAGACAAAGAGTCGGGTTTGGCGGATAATGCCCGCTATTTTTTCGAGGGCCCGCCGCAAGGCGGGCCGGCAAAGGTGCGGCTAGTGTGAGCGTTCGCGCCCGAGCCTGACAACCCTGGAGCGTCCGGTTTGATCGTCTTCCGTTATCTGTCCCGCGAAGTGCTGGTAACCCTCAGTGCGGTGAGCGCCGTGCTGCTGGTGATCATCATGAGCGGCCGTTTCATCAAGTACCTGGCGCAGGCCGCGCAGGGGGCGCTGGACCCCGGCGTGCTGTTTCTGATCATGGGGTACCGGATTCCCGGCTTCCTCCAGCTGATCCTGCCATTGGGCCTGTTCCTCGGTTTCCTCCTGGCCTATGGCCGCCTCTATCTCGACAGCGAAATGACCGTGCTCTCGGCCACCGGCGTCAGCCAGCAGCGGCTGACCGCCTACAGCATGGCGCCGGCGCTGATCGTCGCCCTGCTGGCCGGCTGGTTGAGCATGGGCCTGGCGCCGCAGGGGGTGGCCGAGGTGTCGCGCATTCTCAACGAACAGGATGCCCTGACCGAGCTGGACACCCTGGTACCGGGGCGCTTCCAGTCGATGAAGGACGGCTCGCGGGTGACCTATTCGCAGGAGCTGTCGGCCGACCGCAGCGAGTTGCGCGGGGTGTTCATGTCGGAGAAGCGCTTCTCCGCCGACGGTCGATCCGAACGCGGCATCACCGTGCTGGTGGCCGAGAGCGGGCGCCAGGAAATCCAGGCCGACGGCAGTCGCTACCTGATCCTGGAGAACGGCTACCGCTACGACGGCGAGCCGGGCGAAGCCGATTACCGCGCCATCCAGTACGACACCTACGGCGTGCTGCTGCCCAAGCCGGAAGTGGCCATCGAGGCCAGCGAGCGCGAGGCGATGCCGACCCGCGAGCTGCTGGGCAGCGATGATCCGCGCCTGCAGGCCGAACTGCAGTGGCGCCTGTCGATTCCGCTGCTGGTGTTCGTGGTCACCCTGCTGGCGGTACCGCTGTCGAAGGTCAACCCGCGCCAGGGGCGCTTCCTCAAGCTGCTGCCGGCAATCTTCCTGTATATGGCCTATCTGGGCCTGCTGATCGCGGCCCGCGGCGCGCTGGACAAGGGCAAGCTGCCGCCCGGGCTGGGGCTGTGGTGGGTGCATGGCATCTTCCTGGCGATCGGCGTGCTGCTGCTGTACTGGGAACAATTGAGCCTGTGGTGGGCCGGCCGCCGCGCTGCGGCAGTGGAGGTGGCCCATGGCTAAGCTGGATAGGTACATCGGTACCCAGGTGTTCCTGGCCATTCTCGCGGTGCTGGGCATCATCCTCGGCCTGGCCCTGCTGTTCGCCTTCATCGACGAGCTGGGCGACCTCAACAAGGGCGACTACGGCGTCGGCCAGGTGCTCTGGTACGTGCTGCTGACCGCGCCGCGGCGTGCCTACGAGATGCTGCCGATGGCGGCGCTGATCGGCTGCCTGATCGGCCTCGGCAGCCTGGCCAGCAACAGCGAACTGACCATCATGCGCGCCGCCGGGGTGTCCATCGGCCGCATCGTCTGGGCCGTGATGAAGCCCATGCTGGTGCTGATGCTGGCCGGCATCCTGGTCGGCGAGTACGTCGCACCGCTGACCGAGAACCAGGCCCAGGCCGACCGCGCCCTGGCCCAGGGCGGCGGCGCCGCGCAGAGCTCCAAGCGCGGCATGTGGCACCGCCAGGGGCAGGAGTACGTGCATATCAACGCCGTGCAACCCAATGGCCTGCTGCTCGGGGTGACCCGCTACCGTTTCGACGACGAGCGGCGCATGCAGTCCGCCAGCTTCGCCCGGCGCGCCGAGCACCGCGGCGATCACTGGGTGTTGCGCAATGTGCAGACCACCCACTTCCGCGAAGGCGCCACCGAGGTGGTCAAGAGTCCCGAGGAGCGCTGGGACATCGAATTGAGCCCGCAACTGCTCAGCACCGTGGTGATGGAGCCCGAGTCGCTGTCGGTCAGCGGCCTGTGGCAGTACATCCACTACCTGGGCGAGCAGGGCCTGAACAACGCCCGCTACTGGCTGGCGTTCTGGAGCAAGGTGCTGCAGCCGCTGGTGACCGGCGCGCTGGTGTTGATGGCGATTTCCTTCATCTTCGGCCCGCTGCGCTCGGTGACCCTGGGGCAGCGGGTGTTCACCGGCGTGCTGGTGGGCTTCGTGTTCCGCATCGCCCAGGACCTGCTCGGGCCGTCCAGTCTGGTGTTCGGCTTCTCGCCGCTGCTGGCGGTGCTGGTGCCGGCGGGGATCTGCGCGCTGGCCGGGGTGTGGCTACTGAGGCGTGCGGGCTGAGCTGCGCGTGCGCATGAAAAAGCCGGCTATCAGAGCCGGCTTTTTTCTGCCTGCGCCGCGCTACTTCTTGTGGATATTCTTCGGCAGCTGTACCACGCGGCTGTCGGAGTAAATGTCGTGCCAGGTGCGGCCCTGTTTGTCCCACAGCATCCAGAGAAAACCGAGGCCGGCGAACAGCCAGGAGCCGATGGCGACCACGAAGCGCAGCAGCGCCTGCCACAGGTCGATGGCGCTGCCGTCGGCGTTCTGGATGCGCAGGCCCCAGGCCTGCATGCCCAGGGTCTGGCCGTTGTGGGTCCAGAACTTGGCGAAGAAGGCGAACAGGCTGAGCAGCACCAGGCTGGCCAGGATCGGGTCGTTGTCCAGGGCGCCGGCTTCGGCCATGGCCAGCAGGGTCTCGCTGCCGTGGATCAGGCGCAGGATGCCCTGCTGATAGATCAGGGTGACCACCATGATCAGCGCGACGCAGAGCAGGAAGTCGTAGAAGATCGCCGCCAGGCGACGGATCAGGCCGGCAGTGGGGAAGTCCCCCTGCGGGCGCAGCTGGTGTCTCGGCATGATGGGCTCGCTGTGACGATAGGGCGCGCCATTCTAACCGCGACTTTTCCACAGGCATAAAAAAACCCCCGATGCAGCATCAGGGGTTCTTCAAAGCAGCGGCGATCAGCCCAGGATCTGAACCTGGTCGGCCTGCATGCCTTTTTGACCTTGCACAGCGACGAAGCTGACTTTCTGACCTTCTTTCAGGCTCTTGAAACCATTGCCTTCGATCGCGCGGAAGTGCACGAACAGATCCGGACCGCTCTCGGGAGTGATAAAACCAAAACCTTTCTCGTCGTTAAACCACTTGACGGTACCGTTCTGACGATTCGACATGTCTTTTTCCTTGAAACTAGAGTTGATGACAGCCTCTAACTATAGAGGGCTGAGACTGGTTGCAAGGAGTAATAGAAGTCGAGCGGGATGTAGCGGATCTTGATGATCTACTGCACCAGGTCACGATTCACAGCGACCCATGCAAACAGTGCAATCACTCTACGCTAACTTTTGCGCAATTGCCAACCCCCGCCGGCGCTGCTGTTGGCCAGGTTTTACGGGGCTCGCCGAGGGGCTGGGAAAGTGCAGTTGCAGCACTTGTGCGGCACGGCGCGAAGTCCCTGGCGCGGGCATGAAAAAGCCCGCAAGACCAAGGTCTTGCGGGCTCTAAGCTGGTGCCCCGGGGGAGACTCGAACTCCCACTCCTTTCGAAAACGGATTTTGAATCCGCCGCGTCTACCGATTCCGCCACCGGGGCACGATGGCGGCGCAGTATAGGGATGCCTCAGATCCCGGTCAATCGGCGTGCGTGGCCAGTTTGGGGGAATTCCGGTAAGCTTTGCCGCCCTGCAGAATTGCCCCCTCCGATCATGCGTGTTGCCGATTTCCACTTCGATCTTCCCGAGTCGTTGATCGCCCGTCATCCCCTGGCCGAACGTCGGGCCAGCCGTCTGCTGCAACTGGACGGGCCCAGCGGCGAACTGCGCCACGGCCAGTTCACCGACCTGCTCGGCCATCTGCGCGCCGGCGATCTGATGGTGTTCAACAATACCCGGGTGATTCCGGCGCGGCTGTTCGGCCAGAAGGCCTCCGGCGGCAAGCTCGAGGTGCTGGTGGAGCGGGTGCTGGATCAGCACCGCGTGCTGGCGCACGTGCGTTCCAGCAAATCGCCCAAGCCCGGTTCGCAGATTTTCGTCGACGGTGGCGGCGAGGCCGAGATGGTCGCGCGTCACGACGCCCTGTTCGAGCTGCGCTTTACCGAGCCGGTGCTGCCGTTGCTCGAACGCGTCGGTCATATGCCGCTGCCGCCTTATATAGACAGGCCGGACGACGAGGCCGACCGCGAGCGCTACCAGACCGTCTACGCCGAGAAGGCCGGTGCGGTGGCGGCGCCCACCGCCGGGTTGCACTTCGACGACGAGCTGCTGGCGGCGATCCGCGCCAAGGGCGTGGACACCGCCTTCGTCACCCTGCACGTCGGTGCCGGCACCTTCCAGCCGGTGCGTGTCGAGCGGATCGAAGACCACCATATGCACAGCGAATGGCTAGAGGTCGGTCAGGACGTGGTCGACGCCGTGGCCGCCTGCCGGGCGCGGGGCGGTCGGGTGATCGCGGTGGGCACCACCAGCGTGCGCTCGCTGGAGACGGCGGCGCGCGATGGCGAGCTAAAGGCCTTCAGCGGCGACACCGACATCTTCATCTACCCGGGCCGCCCCTTCCATGTGGTCGATGCCCTGGTGACCAATTTCCATTTGCCCGAGTCGACCCTGCTGATGCTGGTGTCGGCCTTCGCCGGCTACGCCGAAACCATGGCCGCCTACCGCGAGGCCGTGGCGCAGGGCTATCGCTTCTTCAGTTACGGTGATGCCATGTTCATCACCCGCAATCCCGCCGCGCGCGGGCCCGAGGTTTGAGTATGTCGCGCACCTGTCGCATGTCCTTCGAGTTGCTCGCCACCGACGGCAAGGCCCGTCGCGGCCGGCTGACCTTCCCCCGTGGCGTGGTCGAGACCCCGGCCTTCATGCCGGTGGGCACCTACGGTACGGTCAAGGGCATGCTGCCGCGCGACGTCGAGGATATCGGCGCGCAGATCATCCTCGGCAATACCTTCCACCTGTGGCTACGCCCGGGCATGGAGGTGATCAAGAAGCACGGCGACCTGCACGACTTCATGCAGTGGCAGGGGCCGATCCTCACCGACTCCGGCGGTTTTCAGGTGTTCAGCCTGGGCGCGATGCGCAAGATCAAGGAGGAGGGCGTGTACTTCGCCTCGCCGGTCGATGGCGCCAAGGTGTTCATGGGCCCGGAAGAGTCGATGCAGGTGCAGCGCGACCTGGGCTCGGACATCGTGATGATCTTCGACGAATGCACGCCCTACCCGGCCGAGTTCGACGTGGCCAAGCGCTCCATGGAGTTGTCGCTGCGTTGGGCCAAGCGTTCCAAGACCGCGCATGGCGAGAGCACGGCGGCGCTGTTCGGCATCGTCCAGGGCGGCATGCACGAAGAGTTGCGCATGCGCTCGCTGGAAGGGTTGTGCGAGATCGGCTTCGACGGCCTGGCCATCGGCGGTCTGTCGGTGGGCGAGCCGAAGGAGGAGATGATCCGCGTGCTGGATTTCCTGCCGCCGCAGATGCCGGCCGACAAGCCGCGCTACCTGATGGGCGTGGGCAAGCCGGAAGACCTGGTGGAGGGCGTGCGCCGCGGGGTGGACATGTTCGACTGCGTGATGCCGACGCGCAACGCACGCAACGGCCACCTGTTCGTCGATAGCGGCGTGGTGAAGATCCGCAATGCCGTGCACAAGCACGACGACTCGCCGCTGGATCCGAGCTGCGACTGTTACACCTGCAAACACTTCTCCCGCGCCTACCTGCATCACCTGGACAAGTGCGGCGAAATGCTCGGTAGCATGCTCAATACCATCCATAACTTGCGGCATTATCAGCGGGTTATGGCTGGTTTGCGCGAGGCTATCGGACAGGGTACATTGGCCGCCTTTGTCGAAAGCTTCTATGCCAAGCGCGGCCTGCCCGTGCCGCCGCTGGACTGATTCCCGAACGATTCAACATCCTTTCCATTAGGAGTGATACATGAGCTTTTTCATCCCCGCCGCCTACGCTGACACCGCTCCGGCTGCCGGCCCTGCCGGTAGCGGCTTCGAGTGGGTGTTCCTGATCGGCTTTCTGGTCATCTTCTACCTGATGATCTGGCGTCCCCAGGCCAAGCGCGCCAAGGAGCACAAGAATCTGCTCGGCAGCCTGCAGAAGGGCGACGAGGTGGTGACCAGCGGCGGTATCGCCGGCAAGGTGACCAAGGTGGCCGACGATTTCGTGGTGATCGAGGTTTCCGACAGCGTCGAGCTGAAGTTCCAGAAGCAGGCCATCGCCGCCACCCTGCCCAAGGGCACGCTGAAAGCCATCTGATTCGGTTGTTAGTTTTCCACTCGACGGGGCGCTTTTAGCGCCCCGCGTCATAAGCGGGCGGCTCGTTCATGCTCAATAAATACCCTCTGTGGAAGTACCTGCTGATTCTGGCCGTATTGGCCGTCGGCCTGGTGTACTCCATCCCCAATCTCTATCCGGACGATCCGGCCGTGCAGATCAGCGGCGCCAGCTCGGCGCTGAGCATCGAGCAGAGCGATCTCGATCGTGCTGGCAAGGCGCTGCAGGATGCCGGCATCGCGGTCAAGGACATCGGCCTCGACGAACGCGGCCGCACTGGCCTGATCCGTCTGACCAAGCAGGATGACCAGCTGCCGGCCAAGGACGTGGTCCGCCGCGCTCTGGGCGACGACTACGTGGTGGCGCTGAACCTGGCGCAGACCACCCCCGACTGGCTGCGCAGCCTCGGCGCCAGCCCGATGAAATTGGGCCTGGACCTGTCCGGCGGTGTGCACTTCCTGCTGGAAGTCGACATGGACAAGGCGTTGGATGTACGGCGCAAGGTCTACGAAGGCGAGATCAAGAGCCTGCTGCGCAAGGAGCGCATTCGCTACCGCAGCATGCCGGAACAGGACGGTCGCATTCAGCTCGGCTTCGCCGACAGCGATGCGCTGGAGCAGGCTCAGCGCCTGATTCGCAAGGACTTCAACGATTTCGAGATCACCACCGTCGAGCGTGGTGGTCAGCAGGTGCTGCAACTCGGCCTGACCGCGGCGAAGATCGCCGAGATCCGCGAGTACTCGATCAAGCAGAACCTCACCACAGTGCGCAACCGGGTAAACGAGCTCGGCGTGGCCGAACCGCTGGTGCAGCGTCAGGGTGCCAACCGTATCGTGGTCGAGCTGCCGGGCGTGCAGGACACCGCCGAAGCCAAGCGCATCCTCGGCAAGACCGCCAACCTGGAATTCCGCCTGCAGGCCGATTTCGACGCGCCGCGCGGCGCCACCGAAACTTTCGGTTTCCGCGAGGAAGGCCGGCCGCCGGTGCAACTCGAGCGTGAGCTGATCATCACCGGAGACCAGGTCACCGACGCCCAGGCCAGCTTCGACGAGAACGGCCGGCCACAGGTCAACATTCGTCTCGACGGCCACGGCGGCGACCTGATGAACCGTGCCACGCGCAACAACGTGGGGCGCAGCATGGCGGTGATCTTCATCGAGCAGAAGCCGGTGACCCGCTACGTGCGTCAGGTGGTCGACGGCGTCGAGCAGGAAGTGGCCGTATCGTCCTTCGTCGAGGAGAAGAAGATCATCAGCCTGGCGACCATCCAGTCGCCTTTGGGCAGCCAGTTCCGCATCACCGGCCTCAACGGCCAGGGCGAATCATCCGAGCTGGCTCTGCTGCTGCGTGCCGGCGGCCTGGCGGCGCCGATGTACTTCGCCGAGGAGCGCACCATCGGCCCGAGCCTGGGTGCCGAGAACATCGCCAAGGGCATCGAATCCACCGAGTGGGCGATGATCTTCGTGGCGCTGTTCATCATCGCCATCTACCGCTTCTTCGGGGTGCTGGCGACCGTCGCGCTGGCGTTCAACCTGGTGTTGCTGGTCGGTCTGATGTCGGCCATCGGCGCCACCCTGACCCTGCCGGGCATCGCCGGTATCGTGCTGACCCTGGGCATGGCGGTGGACGCCAACGTGCTGATCTTCTCGCGTATCCGCGAGGAACTGGCCAATGGCCTGCCCGTGCAGCGCGCCATCCACGAGGGTTTCGACCGCGCCTTCTCGGCAATTCTCGACAGTAACCTGACCACCCTGCTGGTCGGCGGCATCCTGTTCGCCATGGGCACCGGCCCGGTCAAGGGCTTCGCGGTGACCATGTCGCTGGGCATCGTCACTTCGATGTTCACCGCCATCATGTTCACCCGTGGCCTGGTCAACCTGATCTTCGGTGGCCGTAACTTCAAGAAGCTGTGGATCTAGCCATGATCAAGTCAACCATTCGTTTCATGGCGGTGCGCAACATCGCCTTTACCATGACCCTGGTGCTCACCCTGGTCGGGCTCGGGGCGCTGTTCGCCAAGGGTCTGAACTTCGGTCTGGATTTCACCGGCGGTACCCTGATCGAGCTGCAATACGAGCAGCCGGCCGACCTCGAGCTGATCAAACGCGAGCTGGGCCAGGCCGGTTACGCCGACGCCGTGGTGCAGAACTTCGGCGCCAGCACCGATGTGCTGGTGCGCCTGGCGGGCGATGACCCCGACCTGGGCAACCGGGTGGCCGAGGCCCTGCGCAAGGTCGACAGCACCACCGAGTTCGAGGTCAAGCGGGTCGAGTTCGTCGGTCCGCAGGTGGGTGAGGAACTGCGCGACCAGGGCGGCATCGCCATGCTCCTGGCGCTGGGCGGCATCCTGCTGTACCTGGCGTTTCGCTTCCAGTGGAAATTCGGCGTCGGCGCCATCGCCTCCCTGGTGCACGACGTGGTGATCACCCTTGGCGTGCTGGCGTTCTTCCAGATTCCCTTCGACCTGACCGTGCTGGCGGCGGTGCTGGCGATGATCGGCTACTCGCTGAACGACACCATCATCATCTACGACCGCATTCGCGAGAACTTCCGCATGCTGCGCAAGGCGTCGCTGGTCGAGAACATCGACATCTCGATCACCCAGACCCTGCTGCGCACCATCGCCACCTCGTTGTCCACCGCGCTGGCCCTGCTGGCGCTGCTGTTCTTCGGCGGCGACGTGCTGGCGGCCTTCGCCCTGACCCTGCTGGTCGGCGTGGTAGTGGGTACCTACTCGTCGGTGTACATCGGCGCCGTGGTGCTGATCTGGCTGAAGCTGAGCGTCGAGGATCTGATTCCGCCGGCCGTCGAAGCCGAGGCCGACGACGGGCGCCCCTGAGGCTGTGACCTGCTTCATGTAGTGCGCACGCGGGCCGCGACAGGGCGAACTTGTCGCGGCCTTTTGCTGTCCTAGGCAGGGAGAAAGGCGCGAGTCGCCGAGCCTAGGAGAGAATCATGAACAAGTCGATGTTGATCGGTACCGTGCTGGGCGCTGTCGGCGTTACCGCTGGCGGCGCGGTTGCCACTTACAGCCTGGTCGATCGCGGCCCGCAGTACGCCGAAGTGCTGGCGGTGACCCCGGTCAAGGAAACCATCAAGACGCCGCGCGAGGTGTGCAAGGACGTCACCGTCACCCGTCAGGCGCCGGTCAAGGATCAGCACCAGATCGCCGGCACCGCCATCGGCGCCATCGCCGGCGGTCTGCTGGGTAATCAGGTCGGCGGCGGCACCGGCAAGAAGATCGCCACCGTGGCCGGTGCGGTCGGCGGCGGCTACGCCGGCAACAAGATCCAGGAGGGCATGCAGGCGCGCGACACCTACACCACCACCGAAACCCGCTGCAACACCGTGACCGACACCAGCGAGAAGCTGGTGGGGTACGACGTCAAGTATCAGTTGGGCGAGCAGGTCGGCACCGTGCGCATGGACCGCGATCCGGGCGCTCAGATTCCGGTTAACAAGCAGGGCGAGCTGGTGCTGGTGCAGCAGGCGCAATAATCGCCGTTCATAAAAAAACGCCCCTCGGGGCGTTTTTTTATTGTCGGGCGACTGGTGTTCAGCGCTTCATCGACGGTGCCAGGTGCGGCTGGATGGCGGTCAGCACGGCCTTGAAGCACTTGGTGTTGCCGGCGACGATCTGGCCCTTCTCGAGGAATTCGTGGCTGCCGCTGAAGTCGCTGACCAGGCCGCCCGCTTCCTGAATCAGCAGGGCGCCGGCGGCCATGTCCCACTCGGACAGGCCGAACTCCCAGAATGCGTCGTAGCGACCGGCGGCGACGTAGGCCAGGTCCAGGCTGGCGGCGCCAGCGCGGCGCAGGCCGGCGGTCTGGCCGACCAGGCTGCGGAACATGTTCAGGTAGTTGTCCAGATGATCGAGCTGGCCATCGCGGAACGGGAAGCCGGTGCCGAGCAGGGCGCCGTCCAGGCTCTTGCGGTTGCTCACGCGCAGGCGACGGCCATTGAGGGCGGCGCCACGGCCGCGGCTGGCGGTGAATTCTTCCTGGCGTACCGGGTCGAGCACGATGGCGTGCTCCAGGCGGCCGCGGTACTTGCAGGCGATGCTGATGGCGAAGTGCGGCACGCCGCGGATGAAGTTGGTGGTGCCGTCCAGCGGGTCGATGATCCACTGGTAGTCGGCGCCTTCGCCGCTGCCTTCCAGCGCGCCGCCTTCCTCGCCGAGGAAGCTGTGGGTCGGGTAGGCCTTGCGAATGGCCTGGACGATCATCAGTTCGGCGGCGCGATCGACCTCGGTGACGTAATCCTTGGCATCCTTCTCGTCGACCGAGATGACGTCCAGGCGCTCGATGGAGCGAAAGATCATTTCACCGGCGCTGCGAGCGGCGCGCAGGGCGATATTCAGCATGGGCTGCATGGAAGGTTCACCTGGGGCGTTAAAGAAAGCCGGCCATGTTAGCAGAAAAGTCCGGCGGATGCAGTGCCGTCTGTACGCCGCATGGCATTAATCCGAGGGCTTGGGTAAGATCGTTGCCCCCTTGTCGTCTCTGAGAGTGCCTGCGTTGCTGGACAATATTCGCGTGGTTTTGGTCAACACCAGTCATCCGGGCAATATCGGCGGCGCGGCGCGGGCGATGAAGAACATGGGTCTGTCGCGTCTGGTGCTGGTAGATCCCGAGGATTTTCCCAGCGGCGATGCGGTGGCGCGCGCCTCCGGCGCCACGGATATCCTCGATGCGGCGCTGGTGGTCGGCACGCTGGAGGAGGCGCTGGTCGGCTGCAGCCTGGTGATCGGCACCAGTGCGCGGGATCGGCGCATTCCCTGGCCGCTGCTCGATCCGCGCGAGTGCGGGGTGACCAGTTGCGAACAGGCTGCCTCCGGCGGCGAGCTGGCGTTGGTGTTCGGTCGCGAGTACGCCGGGCTGACCAACGAGGAGCTGCAGCGCTGTCAGTACCACGTGCATATCCCGTCCAATCCCGAGTTCAGTTCGCTGAACCTGGCGGCGGCGGTGCAGGTGCTGGCCTACGAAGTGCGCATGGCCTGGCTGGCGGCGCAGAATCTACCGACCAAGGTGGAGAAGCTGGAAACCACTGCCATGCTCAATTCCCAGGCGGCTACGGCGGATGAGCTGGAGTCCTTCTACGGCCACCTGCAGCGGGTGCTGGTGATGATCGGTTTCCTCGATCCGCTGAAGCCGCGGCACCTGATGACCCGTCTGCGTCGCCTGTATGGGCGCAGTGCGGTGAGCAAATTGGAAATGAATATCCTGCGCGGCATTCTCACTGAGACCGAGAAGGCCGTGCGCGGTGAGCCTCACAAGCAGGGGAAGTCCGATGTTTGAGCGCATGCGAGAAGATATCCAGAGCGTGTTTCACCGCGATCCGGCGGCGCGCAACGCCTTCGAGGTGGTCACCTGCTACCCGGGTCTGCATGCGGTCTGGCTGCATCGCGTTGCCCACGCCCTGTGGCGCTCGGGCTGGAAGTGGCTGGCGCGGGTGGTGTCCAACTTCGGCCGCTGGCTGACCGGTATCGAGATTCATCCGGGGGCGAAGATCGGTCGGCGTTTCTTCATCGACCACGGCATGGGCATCGTCATCGGCGAGACCGCCGAGATCGGCAACGACGTCACGCTCTATCAGGGCGTTACCCTGGGCGGCACCAGCTGGAACAAGGGCAAGCGCCACCCGACCCTGGAGGACGGCGTGGTGGTCGGTGCCGGGGCCAAGGTGCTCGGCCCGTTCACCGTCGGTGCCGGTGCCAAGATCGGCTCCAATGCCGTGGTGACCAAGGAAGTGCCGCCCGGCGCCACCGCGGTGGGGATTCCCGGCAAGATCATCGTCAAGTCCGACGACGAGCAGGAGGCCAAGCGTCAGGCGATGGCCGAGAAGATCGGCTTCGATGCCTATGGCGTCGGTCAGGACATGCCGGACCCGGTGGCGCGCGCCATCGGCCAGTTGCTCGATCACCTGCATGCGGTCGACGGCCGTCTGGAGGGCATGTGCAAGGCGCTCACCGCCCTGGGTAGCGACTATTGCGCCAAGGACCTGCCGGTGCTGCGCGACGAGGACTTCGCCGAGGTGTGCAAGGACCAGCAGCAGGGCGACAAGCCTGCGGCCTGATGCGCGGCGAGGCGGTCTTTGCTATGATGCCGCCTCTTTTTGCGCTCAATCCCGAGTAAATCAATAGGTCTTATAGTTGACTTAAATACTCGGGAATCGCATACTTCGCCGCAATTCAGTGATTCGTGGTAGAGCCATGCGACTGACCACCAAAGGCCGTTACGCCGTTACCGCCATGCTCGATCTGGCGTTGCACGCGCAGCACGGTCCCGTATCCCTGGCCGATATTTCCGAGCGGCAAGGTATCTCCCTGTCCTACCTGGAGCAACTGTTCGCCAAGCTGCGGCGCGGCAATCTGGTGTCCAGTGTGCGCGGGCCGGGCGGTGGCTATCAGCTGTCGCGCGATATGCGCGGCATCCAGGTGGCCCAGGTGATCGATGCGGTCAACGAGTCGGTGGATGCCACCCGTTGCCAGGGGCAGGGCGATTGCCATGCCGGCGACACCTGCCTGACCCATCATCTGTGGTGCGACCTCAGTCAGCAGATTCACGAGTTCCTCAGTGGCATCAGCCTGGCCGATCTGGTCGCGCGCCGCGAGGTGCAGGAAGTCGCGCTGCGCCAGGATCAGCGCCGCTGTACTGGCAGGGCCGTGCCACACCTGGACAAGATTGAAGCGTCCGCCGTCGAATGAGCAGGGCGTTTGCCTGATAGGAGAAGCCTGATGAAATTGCCGATTTACCTCGATTACTCCGCTACCACCCCGGTCGATCCGCGTGTGGCGCAGAAGATGAGCGAGTGCCTGCTGGTCGATGGTAACTTCGGCAACCCGGCTTCGCGTTCCCACGTGTTCGGCTGGAAGGCCGAAGAGGCGGTGGAAAACGCCCGTCGCCAGGTCGCCGAGCTGGTCAATGCCGACCCGCGCGAGATCGTCTGGACCAGCGGCGCGACCGAGTCCGACAACCTCGCCATCAAGGGCGTGGCGCACTTCTACGCCAGCAAGGGCAAGCACATCGTCACCTCGAAGATCGAGCACAAGGCGGTGCTGGACACCACCCGCCAGCTCGAGCGCGAAGGTTTCGAGGTTACCTACCTGGAGCCCGGCGAAGACGGCCTGATCACCCCGGCCATGGTCGAAGCCGCGCTGCGCGACGACACCACGCTGGTGTCGGTGATGCACGTCAACAACGAGATTGGCACCATCAACGACATCGCCGCCATCGGCGAGCTGACCCGCTCGCGCGGCGTGCTGTTGCATGTCGATGCGGCGCAGTCCACCGGCAAGGTGGAGATCGACCTGGACAAGCTCAAGGTCGACCTGATGTCCTTCTCCGCGCACAAGACCTACGGCCCGAAAGGCGTCGGCGCCCTCTACGTACGGCGCAAGCCGCGTGTGCGCCTGGAGGCCCAGACCCACGGCGGTGGCCATGAACGCGGCATGCGCTCCGGCACCCTGGCCACCCACCAGTGCGTCGGCATGGGCGAGGCCTTCCGTATCGCCAAGGAAGAAATGGCTGCGGAAAACCAGCGCGTCAAAGCCCTGCGCGATCGTTTCTACCGCCAGCTCGAAGGCATGGAAGAGCTGTACGTCAACGGCAGCCTGACCCAGCGCGTGCCGCACAACCTCAACCTGAGTTTCAACTACGTCGAGGGCGAGTCGCTGATCATGGCGCTCAAGGACCTCGCCGTGTCGTCCGGTTCCGCCTGCACCTCGGCTTCCCTGGAGCCGTCCTACGTGCTGCGCGCCCTGGGCCGCAACGACGAACTGGCGCACAGCTCGATCCGCTTCACCTTCGGCCGCTTCACCACCGAAGAGGAAGTCGACTACGCCGCCGCCAAGGTGCGCGAGGCGGTGGACAAGCTGCGCGAACTGTCGCCCCTGTGGGATATGTTCAAAGAAGGTGTCGACCTTTCCTCCGTGGAATGGGCAGCACACTGATAGCTGCCCGAAGAGCGGCACCTGATGAGAGAGGAATAGCACCATGGCTTACAGTGACAAGGTCATCGACCACTACGAGAACCCGCGCAACGTCGGCAAACTGAATGCCGAAGACCCGGACGTCGGCACCGGCATGGTCGGTGCGCCGGCCTGCGGCGACGTGATGCGCCTGCAGATCAAGGTCAACGAGAGCGGCGTGATCGAAGACGCCAAGTTCAAGACCTATGGCTGCGGTTCGGCCATCGCTTCCAGCTCCCTCGCCACCGAGTGGATGAAGGGCAAGACCCTGGACGAGGCCGAGAGCATCAAGAACACCCAACTGGCCGAGGAACTGGCGTTGCCGCCGGTGAAGATCCACTGCTCGGTGCTCGCCGAGGACGCCATCAAGGCGGCCGTGCGCGATTACAAGCAGAAGAAAGGCTTGCTCTAAAGACGAGGTTTCCAATGGCCATCACCATGTCTGAAGCGGCGGCTCGCCACGTGCAGCGTTCCCTCGATGGGCGCGGCAAGGGCGAGGGCATTCGCCTCGGTGTGCGCACCACCGGTTGTTCGGGTCTGGCCTACGTGCTCGAGTTCGTCGACGAACTGGCGGCCGAGGACCAGGTGTTCGAGAGTCACGGCGTCAAGGTGATCATCGACCCCAAGAGCCTGGTGTACCTCGACGGCACCGAGCTGGATTTCGTCAAGGAAGGCCTCAACGAGGGCTTCAAGTTCAATAACCCCAACGTGCGCGGCGAATGCGGCTGCGGCGAGAGCTTCAACGTCTGAGGCTATCGCGTGGGTACTCCTTGTCATTTCGCCCTGTTCGAGCTGCAGCCGAGTTTTCGTCTCGATCTCGAGCAATTGGCCGCGCGCTATCGCGAGCTGGCGCGCCAGGTTCACCCGGATCGTTTCGCCGACGCCGGCGAGCGCGAGCAGCGCCTGGCGCTGGAGCGCTCGGCCAGCCTCAACGAGGCCTACCAGGTGCTGAAGACGCCGTCGCGGCGTGCGCGCTACCTGCTGGCCCTGAGTGGCCCCGAGCTGCCGCTGGAGGTGACGGTGCAGGATCCGGACTTCCTCCTGCAGCAGATGCAGCTGCGCGAGGAGCTGGAGGAGCTGCAGGACGACGCCGACCTGGCTGGCGTGGCCGCCTTCAAGCGCCGCCTCAAGGGCGCGCAGGAGCAACTCAACGACAGCTTCGCCGCCTGCTGGGACGATGACGCCCGGCGCGAGGAGGCCGAGCGCCTGATGCGCCGCATGCAGTTCCTCGACAAGCTCTCCCATGAAGTGCGCCAGTTAGAAGAGCGCCTCGACGATTAACCCGTGGGTTGCCCCGGCAGCCTGCCTGATGATTTCAAGAAGACCATGGCCTTATTGCAGATCGCCGAGCCAGGGCAGAGCCCGCAACCCCATCAGCGTCGGCTGGCGGTGGGTATCGACCTGGGCACCACCAATTCTCTGGTCGCCGCCGTGCGCAGCGGCCTGGCCGAGCCCATCGCCGATGCCGCGGGCAAGGTCATCCTGCCGTCGGCCGTGCGTTATCACGAAGGCAGCGTCGAGGTTGGCGAGTCGGCCAAGCTGGCGGCCGCCCGCGACCCGCTCAATACCGTGCTGTCGGTCAAGCGCCTGATGGGCCGCGGGATCGCCGATGTGCATCAGCTCGGCGAGCAGATGCCTTATCGCTTCGCGGTCGGCGAGTCGCATATGCCCTTTATCGAGACGGTGCAGGGCGCCAAGAGCCCCGTCGAAGTCTCCGCGGAAATCCTCAAGACGCTGCGCCTGCGCGCCGAGCAGGCCCTGGACGGCGAGCTGGTCGGGGCGGTGATCACCGTGCCGGCCTATTTCGACGATGCCCAGCGTCAGGCCACCAAGGACGCCGCGCGCCTGGCCGGCCTCAACGTATTGCGCCTGCTCAACGAGCCGACCGCCGCCGCCGTGGCCTACGGCCTGGATCAGAAGGCCGAGGGCGTGGTGGCGATCTACGACCTGGGTGGCGGTACCTTCGACATTTCCATCCTGCGCCTGACCGGCGGCGTGTTCGAGGTGCTGGCCACCGGCGGCGACAGCGCCCTGGGCGGCGACGATTTCGATCACGCCGTGGCGGACTGGATCATCGGCCAGGCCGGCCTGTCCAGCGACCTCGATCCGGCGACCCAGCGCAGCCTGCTGCAAACCGCCTGCGCGGCCAAGGAAGGGCTGACCGCCGCCGACAGCGTCGAGCTGGCCCATGGCGACTGGAGCGGCACGCTGTCGCGCGCGCAGTTCGAGGCGCTGATCGAGCCGATGCTGGCACGCAGCCTCAAGGCCTGCCGCCGCGCCGTGCGCGACTCCGGCGTCGAGCTGGAGGAGGTCAGTGCGGTGGTCATGGTCGGCGGCTCCACCCGGGTGCCCAGGGTACGCGAAGCGGTCGGCGAGCTGTTCGGTCGCACGCCGTTGACCAATATCGATCCGGATCAGGTGGTGGCCATCGGTGCCGCGATCCAGGCCGATACATTGGCCGGCAATCATCGCGGCGACGGCGAAGAGCTGCTGCTGCTCGACGTGATCCCGCTGTCGCTCGGCCTGGAAACCATGGGCGGGCTGATGGAGAAGCTGATTCCGCGCAACACCACCATTCCGGTGGCGCGCGCGCAGGACTTCACCACCTACAAGGATGGCCAGACGGCCATGATGATCCACGTGCTGCAGGGCGAGCGCGAACTGATCGCCGACTGCCGCTCCCTGGCGCGCTTCGAGCTGCGCGGCATCCCGCCGATGGTCGCCGGCGCGGCGAAGATCCGCGTGACCTTCCAGGTCGATGCCGACGGTCTGCTCAGCGTCGCCGCCCGCGAGCTGGGTTCCGGGGTGGAGGCGAGCATTCAGGTCAAACCGTCCTACGGCCTGACCGATGGCGAGATCGCGCGCATGCTGCAGGACTCCTTCCAGAACGCCGGCGACGACAAGGCCGCCCGTGCCCTGCGCGAGCTGCAGGTCGACGCCCAGCGCCTGATCGAGGCGGTCGAGGCGGCGCTGCAGGCCGATGGCGAGCGTTTGCTCGATGCCGAGGAGCGTGAGGTCATCGAATTGCAGGTGCAGGAGCTGCGCGAGCTGCTCGCCAGCAATGACGGCCCGGCCATCGAGCGGCAGAGCAAGCGTCTGTCGCAGGTGACCGACGCCTTCGCCGCTCGGCGCCTGGATTCGACGGTAAAAGCCGCGCTGGCCGGGCGCAATCTGAACGAGATCGAGGACTAAACTGATGCCGCAGGTCATTTTTCTGCCCCACGAGCGGTTCTGCCCGGAAGGCATGGTGGTCGAGGCGGAGCCCGGCGTTTCCATCCTGGAGTTGGCGCACCAGCACCATATCGAGATGGAGAGCGCCTGCGGCGGCGTGTGCGCCTGCACCACCTGCCATTGCATCGTGCGCGAGGGCTTCGATTCGCTGAACGAGGCCGATGAGCTGGAAGAGGATTACCTGGACAAGGCCTGGGGACTGGAGGCGCAGTCGCGTCTGGCCTGTCAGGCGCGAGTCGGCGAGGAAGACCTCACCATCGAGATTCCCAAGTATTCGCTCAATCACGCGGCCGAAGCGCCGCATTGATCAGGAAAACAGCATGAGTCTGAAGTGGACCGATGTGCTGGAAATCGCCATCCAGCTCAGTGAACGCAAGGCGGATGTCGACCCGCGCTACGTGAATTTCGTCGATCTGCACCGCTGGGTGCTGGAGTTGCCGGATTTCGCCGACGACCCGCAGCGCGGTGGCGAGAAGGTGCTCGAAGCCATTCAGGCGGCCTGGATCGAAGAACTCGACTGAAACAGGCGCTCATGGCGCCCGCCCTACGCTTTTAACCGGAACCCGCGTATAATTCGCGGGTTTAATTTTTCGCTTTAACCCTAAGTTTCTGGAGCTTCACATGGCCGTTCAACGTACTTTCTCCATCATCAAGCCTGACGCCGTCGCCAAGAACGTCATCGGTGAAATCACCACCCGTTTCGAAAAGGCCGGCCTGCGCGTCGTCGCGTCGAAGATGGTGCAGCTGTCCGAGCGCGAGGCCGCTGGCTTCTACGCCGAGCACAGCGAGCGCGGCTTCTTCAAGGATCTGGTTGCCTTCATGACCTCCGGTCCGGTCATCGTGCAGGTGCTGGAAGGCGAGAACGCCGTTGCCAAGAACCGCGAGCTGATGGGCGCCACCAACCCGAAGGAAGCCGCTGCCGGCACCATCCGCGCCGACTTCGCCGTGTCCATCGACGAGAACGCCGTACACGGTTCCGACTCCGAGGCTTCGGCTGCGCGCGAGATCGCCTACTTCTTCTCCGCCACCGAGCTGTGCGCGCGCATTCGCTGATCACGGCGAATGATGCGAGGTGAAGCCATGACCAATACCACCGGCAAGATCAACCTGCTGGGCCTGACCCAGCCGGAAATGGAACAATTCTTCGAGTCCATCGGCGAGAAGCGCTTCCGTGCCGGCCAGGTAATGAAGTGGATTCACCACTTTGGCGTCGATGATTTCGCCGCCATGACCAATGTCGGCAAGGCCTTGCGCGAAAAGCTCGAGGCCTCTGCCGAGATTCGCGGCCCGGAAGTGGTCAGCGAAAATATTTCCGCCGATGGCACGCGCAAGTGGGTGGTGCGCGTGGCGTCGGGCAGCTGCGTGGAAACCGTGTACATCCCGCAGAACGGCCGTGGCACCCTGTGCGTGTCGTCGCAGGCCGGTTGCGCCCTGGATTGCAGCTTCTGCTCCACCGGCAAACAGGGTTTCAACAGCGACCTGACCAGCGCCGAGATCATCGGCCAGGTGTGGATCGCCAACAAATCCTTCGGCACCGTGCCGGCGAAGATCGATCGCGCCATCACCAACGTGGTGATGATGGGCATGGGCGAGCCGCTGCTGAACTTCGACAACGTCGTTTCCGCCATGCAGATCATGATGGACGACCTCGGCTACGGCATCTCCAAGCGCAAGGTGACCCTGTCCACCTCGGGCGTGGTGCCGATGATCGACAAGCTGGCCGAAGTCATCGACGTGTCCCTGGCCCTGTCGCTGCACGCACCCAACGACGAGCTGCGCAACCAGCTGGTGCCGATCAACAAGAAGTACCCGCTGGACGTGCTGCTGGCGGCCTGCAAGCGTTACGTCGCCAGGCTCGGCGAGAAGCGTGTGCTGACCATCGAGTACACCCTGCTCAAGGGCGTCAACGATCAGCCCGAGCACGCTGAGCAGATGGTCGCACTTCTGGCCGATGTGCCTTGCAAGATCAACCTGATTCCGTTTAATCCCTTCCCCTTCTCGGGTTACGAGCGGCCGAGCAACAACGCCATCCGCCGTTTCCAGGACCTGTTGCACAAGGCCGGGCACAACGTCACCGTGCGCACCACGCGCGGCGACGACATCGACGCCGCCTGTGGCCAGCTGGTTGGCCAGGTCATGGACCGTACCCGTCGCAGCGAGCGCTATATTGCCGTGCGCCAACTGGGCAGCGAGGCGCAAGAGTCTCGCCCCGCCGCCAATCGAAGCTGAAGAGAGGATGCCCATGACCCTGCGCCCTGCGCTGTTATTGCTAGTTGCCAGTCTGCTTGGCGGTTGTGTGACCACGGGGGATGTCGACCCCATGCGTACGGCGAAGGGGCGCGACGAGGCACGCGATGCTTATGTGCGTCTGGGGATCGGTTATATGCAGAAAGGGCAAACTGAGCGGGCTAAGCGTCCTCTGCGCAGTGCCTTGGAACTTGATCCGTCAAATGCCGATGCGCATGCGGCTCTTGCTTTGGTCTTTCAGGTGGAGATGGAAAGCAAGCTCGCCGACGAGCATTTTCGTAAGGCGCTGTCGCAACGTCCGCAAGATGCCCGCCTGCTGAACAACTACGGTACCTTCCTCTATGAGCAAAAGCGCTACGACGAGGCACTGACCCGTTATCAGCAAGCTTCCGAGGACCCGCTCTACTCGGAACGTTCGCGTGTTTTCGAGAATATAGGTATGACTTTCCTTGCATTGGGGCAACGCGAGGAGGCAAAGAAGTATTTCGAACGCTCCCTGCGTTTGAATAGTCAGCAACCTCGGGTGCTGCTGGAAATGGCCCTGCTTTTTTATGATGCACGCGAGTACGTGCCGGCGCGTGATTACTATGAGAGTTTCAGCACACTCGCGGAACAGAACGCCCGCAGCCTGCTGCTCGGTGCGCGTCTGGCAGAGGTCTTCGAGGATCGCGACACGGCCGCCAGCCTGGGCTTGCAACTGCGCCGGTTGTATCCGGCGTCTCAGGAATATCAGCAATACGTTTCGGGGCAACAATGAAAGCGGCGCATAGCGAAGTTACTCAGCCGATGCCGAACAATCCGGGCGAGAGCCTGCGTCAGGCCCGCGAGATCAAGGGCTGGAGCGTCGCCGAAGTGGCGGGGCAGCTCAATCTGACGCCACAGCGTCTTAGTCAGCTCGAAGCCGGCGCCTTCGACAAGCTGCCGGGCACCACCTTCGCCCGCGGTTATATCCGCGCCTATGCCAAGTTGCTGGAGCTGGACCAGAACCGTCTGGTGCTGGAGTTCGACCAGTTCACCGGCACCGATGCCAGCGGCAGCAGCGTGCACAGCCTGGGGCGCATCGAGGAGCCGGCGCGCTACTCGCAAAGCATTCTGCGTCTGGTCAGCTTCCTGCTGTTGCTGGCCCTGATCGGCGCCGGTTTCCTCTGGTGGCAGGAGCAGGGGCGTCCTGCGCCGGACCTGGCCGGCCTGGGGCTCGATCAGGTGGAAGTGGACGGCGCCGATGGCACCACCCAGGTGCACTCGCTGGCCGAGCCGGAAGACCAGGCGGTGGTGGCCGCCCAGGGCGGCGAGCCGAGCAGCCCGTTGCTGTTGCCGGTCGAGCCGAGCGAGACCGTGGACGGCGCGGCCGACAGCGCTGCCGAGCCGGCGGCCGCCGAGCTCGCCGCGAGCGAGTCCAGCGCTGCCGTGCCGGTGCCGGGCCAGTCCGTGCCTGCGCCAGAGCCTGCGCCCAGCGAGCCGAGCAGCCCTGCTAGCGTTGCTCCGGTTGCTCCGGTTGCTCCGGTTGCTCCGGTTGCTCCGGCGCCGGCTGCTGCGGAGCCGGCCGCGCCGGTTGCGCTGGCCGCCGGGCAGGGCGCGCTCAGCGTGCAGTTCAGCGCCGATTGCTGGACCCAGGTCACCGATGCCGACGGCAAGGTGCTGGTCAGCGCACTCAAACGCAGCGGGGAGCGTATCGAGCTGACCGGCAAGGCGCCCATGGAGCTGCGCCTGGGCTTCGCCCGTGGCGCCCAGGTCAGTTACAACGGCGAGGCGGTCGACGTTTCGCCCTTCATCACGGGCGAGACCGCGCGCCTGAAGCTGGGGTTGTAAGCATGCATTGCGAATCGCCGATCAAGCGCCGACTGTCGCGCAAGATCTGGGTCGGCTCGGTACCGGTGGGCGGCGATGCGCCGATCGCGGTGCAGAGCATGACCAACACCGACACCAACGACGTGGCCGCCACCGTGGCGCAGATCCGTCGCCTGGAAGACGCCGGCGCCGACATCGTGCGCGTCTCGGTGCCGGACATGGACGCCGCCGAGGCCTTCGGCAAGATCAAGCAGCAGGTGCGCGTGCCGCTGGTCGCCGACATTCACTTCGACTACCAGATCGCCCTGCGCGTGGCCGAGCTGGGCGTCGACTGCCTGCGCATCAATCCGGGCAATATCGGTCGCGAAGACCGTGTCAGGGCGGTGGTCGAGGCCGCCCGCGACAAGGGCATCCCGATCCGCATCGGGGTCAACGCCGGCTCGCTGGAAAAGGACCTGCAAAAGAAATACGGCGAACCCACCCCCGAGGCGCTGGTGGAATCCGCACTGCGCCACGTCGAGCACCTGGATCGCCTGAACTTCCCCGACTTCAAGGTCAGCGTGAAGGCCAGCGACGTGTTCATGGCTGTCGCCGCCTATCGCCTGCTGGCCCAGCAGATCGAGCAGCCGCTGCACCTGGGCATCACCGAGGCCGGCGGTCTGCGCTCCGGCACGGTGAAGTCGGCCGTGGGCCTGGGCATGCTGCTGGCCGAGGGCATCGGCGACACCATCCGCATCTCCCTGGCCGCCGATCCGGTGGAGGAGATCAAGGTCGGATTCGACATCCTCAAGTCGTTGCGCCTGCGCTCGCGTGGAATCAACTTCATCGCCTGCCCGAGCTGCTCGCGGCAGAACTTCGATGTGGTCAAGACCATGAACGAGCTGGAAAGTCGCGTCGAGGACCTGCTGGTGCCGCTGGATGTTGCGGTGATCGGTTGCGTGGTCAACGGTCCCGGCGAAGCCAAGGAGGCGCATATCGGCCTGACCGGCGGCACGCCGAACAACCTGATCTATATCGACGGCAAGCCGGCACAGAAACTGACCAACGAAAACCTGGTCGACCAGCTGGAAAAACTGATTCGCGACAAAGCGGCCGAGAAGGTCGCCGCCGAGGCGGCGCTGATCGTCCGTAGCTGATACTTCTTAAGGACTCCGCGTGAGCAAGACCCTGCAAGCCATTCGTGGCATGAACGACATCCTGCCCGAGCAGACCCCGCTCTGGCGCTACTTCGAAGGCCGCGTGGCGAGCCTGCTGGACGGCTACGGCTACCGCCAGATCCGCATGCCCATCGTCGAGTTCACCGAGCTGTTCAAGCGCTCCATCGGTGAGGTCACCGATATCGTCGAGAAGGAGATGTACACCTTCGAGGACCGCAACGGCGACTCCCTGACCCTGCGTCCGGAAGGTACCGCGGCCTGCGTGCGCGCCGTGCTCGAGCATGGCCTGGCCGGCGGTGGACAGACCCAGAAGCTCTGGTACATCGGCCCGATGTTCCGCCACGAGCGCCCGCAGAAAGGGCGCTACCGGCAGTTCCACCAGATCGGCGTGGAGGTCTTCAATATCGACGGCCCGGACATCGATGCCGAGCTGATCGTGCTCACCTGGCGCCTGTGGGGCCTGCTCGGCATCCGCGACGCGGTGACCCTGGAGCTCAACAGCCTGGGCACCAGCGAGGCGCGCGCACGTTACCGCGACGCCCTGGTCGACTACCTTTCGGCACGCGCCGAGCGGCTCGACGAGGACAGTCGCCGCCGTCTGGCCAGCAACCCGCTGCGCATCCTCGATTCCAAGGTGGCCGAGACCCAGGCCCTGCTGGTCGACGCACCGAAGCTGGCGGACTACCTGGACGAGGAGTCGCGCGTGCATTTCGAGGGGCTGAAGGCCCGTCTCGACGCCGCCGGTATTCCCTACATGATCAATCCCAAGCTGGTGCGCGGCCTCGACTACTACAGCAAGACCGTGTTCGAGTGGGTCACCGACAAGCTCGGCGCCCAGGGCACCGTCTGCGCCGGCGGCCGCTACGACGGCCTGGTCGAGCAGATGGGCGGCAAGCCGACGCCGGGCGTGGGCTTCGCCATGGGCATCGAGCGTCTGGTGCTGCTGATCGAGACCCTGGACCAGGTGCCGGCGGAGATTGCCCGCCAGGTCGACCTGTACCTGTGCGCCTTCGGCGAGCCGGCCGAACTGGCCGCCCTGGCCCTGGCCGAGCGCCTGCGCGATCAATTGCCGGGGCTGCGTCTGCAGCTCAACGCCGGCGGCGGCAGCTTCAAGAGCCAGTTGAAGAAGGCCGACAAGAGCGGCGCGCTGTACGCCCTGGTCATGGGTGAAGACGAACTGGCCCGGCAAGTGGTAGGTTGCAAGCCGCTGCGCGACGACAGCGAACAACAGAACATTGCCTGGGCGGCCCTGGCCGAACACCTGGCAGCCCGTATTTAACAGGTAGTTTTCTCAACGACCTGTCATGGGGTCGAGCGATAGGAGTATTGGGGTGGTTTCGCGTACCGATGAAGAAGAGCTGGCGGTCATCAAGGACTGGTGGCAGCGCAACGGCAAACCCTTGCTGACTGGCGGCGTGCTGGCCCTGGTGGTGGTGTTCGGCTGGCAGGGCTGGCAGAAGTACCAGAGCAACCAGGCGCAGGGCGCCTCGCAGATCTACCAGCAACTGCTGGAGACCGCGCTGAACCCGGCTGGCGAGCCCGACGCGGCGAAGGTCGCCGAGCTGGCCGGTAAGCTCAACAACGAATATGCCGGCAGCCACTACGCGCAGTACGGCAGCCTGTTCGTCGCCAAGGTGGCGGTCGAGGCGGGCAAGCTGGACGACGCCGCGGCGGCGCTGCAGGGCGTGCTCGACAAGCCGGCCGATGCCACTCTGGGCGAACTGGCGCGGCAGCGCCTGGCCCGCGTGCTGGCCGCTCAGGACAAGGCCGAGGAGGCCCTGGCGCTGCTCGCCGGCGAAGCCGATACGGCCTTCCTGGCCAGCCGCGAAGAGCTCAGGGGCGACCTGCTGGTGCAGCTGGGGCGTACCGACGAGGCGCATGCCGCTTACCAGAAGGCCAAGGCGGCCCTGGCCGAGGACGCCGCCGTCGGTGGCCTGCAGATGAAGCTGGACGACCTGGCAAAAGGGGATGCGTGACGTGATGCGTTGGAAGAATGCCGCACTGCTGGCCCTGGCCGTACTGGCCGTGGGTTGCAGCAGCAATAGCAAGAAGGAACTGCCGCCGGCCGAACTGACCAAGTTCGACGAGGAAGTCGAACTGCGCACCGAGTGGAGCCGCTCCATTGGCGAAGGCCAGGGCGAGACCTTCAACATGCTGGTGCCGGCCATCGACGGCGAGGTGATCTACGCTGCCGACGTCGAAGGCCTGGTGATGGCCCTGGACCGCATGAGCGGCAAGGTGATCTGGCGCAAGAAACTGGACATTCCGGTATCCGGCGCGGTCGGCGCCGGCTACGGCCAGGTGCTGCTGGGCACGCTGAAGGGCGAGGTGATAGCCCTGGACGCCAGCTCCGGCGAGGAGCAGTGGCGTTCGCGGGTGACCAGCGAAGTGCTGGCCGCCCCGGCGAGCAACGGCGACGTGGTCGTGGTGCAGACCCAGGACGACCGCCTGATCGCCTTCGACGCCGATACCGGCAGCCAGCGCTGGATCTTCGAGAATACCCCGGCGGTGCTGACCCTGCGCGGCACCGGCAGCCCGCTGGTGACCAACCGCCTGGTGGTGGCCGGTCTGTCCAGCGGTAAGGTGATCGCGGTGGATGCCCAGCGTGGCCTGCCGGTGTGGGAGCAGCGCGTGGCCATTCCCCAGGGCCGTTCCGAGCTGGAGCGAGTGGTGGATATCGACGGCGGCCTGCTGCAGTCCGGCGGCACCGTCTATGCCGTGAGCTACCAGGGCCGCGTCGCCGCACTCGACCTGGAGAGCGGCCGCATACTCTGGCAGCGCGAGGCGTCCAGTTCGGTGAACGTGGCGCAGGGCTTCGGCAACGTCTACGTCAGCCTGGCCAACGGCACCGTGGAAGGCATCGACGAGCGCAGCGCCTCGGCGCTGTGGAGCAACGACGCCCTGGCCCGTCGCCAGCTGTCGGCGCCCGAGGTGTTCTCCAGCTACGTCGCGGTCGGCGACCTGGAAGGCTACCTGCACCTGCTGAGCCAGGTGGACGGCCGCTTCGTCGGTCGCGAGCGCATCGACAGCGCCGGCCTGCGCGCCCGCCCGCTGGTGGTGGGCGACTGGCTGTATGCCTTCGGTAACGGCGGCAAGCTGGTGGCGCTGACCATCAAGTGAACCGGCTATGCTGCCAGGTGATCCTGGCGGCAGCCTGAAACATTCCGGCCGCTGCCCGTGCAGCGGCCTTTGCATTTTATGAAATAACCTAGTGGAGAGCCTGATGGTTCCCGTAATAGCCCTGGTGGGCCGGCCCAATGTCGGCAAGTCCACGCTCTTCAACCGCCTGACCCGCAGCCGCGACGCCATAGTCGGCGACCTCTCCGGTCTGACCCGCGACCGCCAGTACGGCGAGGCGAAGTGGCAGGGGCGCACCTATATCGTGATCGACACCGGCGGTATCTCCGGTGACGAGGAAGGCATCGACGCGAAGATGGCCGAACAGTCGCTGCAGGCCATCGAAGAGGCCGATGCCGTGCTGTTCCTGGTGGACGCGCGCGCCGGCATGACCGCCTCCGACCAGATGATCGGCGAGCACCTGCGCCGGCGTAACAAGCAGAGCTTCCTGGTGGTGAACAAGGTCGACAACCTCGACGTCGACCTGGCCCGCGCCGAGTTCAGCCCCATGGGCCTGGGCGAGCCGCTGGCGATCGCCAGCGCCCATGGTCGCGGCATCACCCAGATGCTCGAAGCCGTGCTCGGCGCCTTCCCCAAGGATGCCGGCGAGCCGGAAGAGGGCGGCGAAGAGGAAGAGGTGCAGCAAGGCCAGGAGGCCAAGCGCATCCCCGGCCCGAGCGAGAAGGACGGCATCAAGCTGGCCATCATCGGCCGGCCCAACGTCGGCAAGTCGACCCTGGTCAACCGCATGCTCGGCGAAGAGCGGGTCATCGTCTACGACCAGGCCGGCACCACGCGCGACAGCATCTATATCCCCTTCGAGCGCGACGACGAGAAGTACACCCTGATCGACACCGCCGGCGTGCGCCGCCGCGGCAAGATCTTCGAGGCGGTGGAAAAGTTCTCGGTGGTCAAGACGCTGCAGGCGATTCAGGACTCCAACGTGGTGGTGTTCGTCATGGACGCCCGCGAAGGGGTGGTCGACCACGACCTCAACCTGCTCGGCTTCGTCCTGGAAAGCGGCCGCGCGCTGGTCATCGCCCTGAACAAGTGGGACGGCATGGACCAGGGGCAGAAGGATTACGTCAAGACCGAGCTGGAGCGCCGGCTGTTCTTTGTCGACTTCGCCGATATCCACTTCATCTCGGCGCTGCACGGCACCGGCGTCGGCCACCTGTACAAGTCGGTGCAGGCCTCGTTCCAGTCGGCCATCGCCCGCTGGCCGACCAGCCGCCTGACGCAGATTCTCGAGGATGCGGTCAGCGACCATGCGCCGCCCCTGGTCAACGGCCGCCGCATCAAGCTGCGCTATGCCCACCTCGGCGGCGCCAACCCGCCGCTGATCGTGATCCACGGCAACCAGGTCGACGCCGTGCCGCGCGCCTATACCCGTTATCTGGAGAACACCTACCGGCGCGTGCTCAAGCTGGTCGGCACGCCGATCCGCATCGAGTACAAGGGCGGTGAGAACCCCTACGAGGGCAACAAGAACACCCTCACCGACCGTCAGGTGAACAAGAAGCGCCGCCTGATGAGCCACCACAAGAAGGCCGAGAAGAAGCGCAAGGACAAGCGTAAGTAAGCGCCGCCGCCTTGCCCGCCGCTGCCTTGGCGGCGGGCAAGGCATAAGCTTCTTCCCGCTTTTCATAAGCCCTGCTGCTGCCCTTGGCACCGGGCATCGGCTATCCTCGCGGCTTGCTCAAGCCCCCGCAGGAAGTCGCGATGCTCGTCAGCAAACTGCCCAACGTCGGCACCACCATCTTCACCCGCATGTCCCAGCTCGCCGCGGACGTCGGCGCGCTCAACCTGTCCCAGGGCTTTCCCGACTTCGACGGCCCGCAGGCGCTGCGCGAGGCGGTGGCGCGCCATGTGCTGGAGGGGCGCAACCAGTACTGCCCGATGACCGGCCTGCCGGCGCTGCGTCAGCAGGTGGCGGCCAAGATCGCCCGCAGCTACGGCGTGCAGCGCGATGCCGACAGCGAGATCACCATCACCCCCGGCGCCACCGAGGCGATCTTCTGCGCGGTGCAGGCGCTGATCCATCCGGGCGACGAGGCCATCGTCCTCGACCCCTGCTACGACAGCTACGAGCCCTCGGTGGAGCTGGCCGGCGGGCGCTGCGTGCACGTGCCGCTGGCGCTACCGGACTTCGCCGTGGACTGGCAGCGCCTGGCCGATGCCATTACCCCGCGCACCCGGCTGATCTTCCTCAACTCGCCGCACAATCCCAGCGGCGCGCTGCTCACCCGCGCCGACCTGGACCGCCTGGCCGCACTGATCCGCGGCCGCGACATCCATATCGTCAGCGACGAGGTCTACGAGCACCTGATCTACGACGGCGTGCGCCATGCCAGCGTGCTGGCCCATGAAGAACTGTACGCGCGCGCCTTCGTGGTCAGCTCCTTCGGCAAGACCTACCACGTCACCGGCTGGAAGACCGGCTACGTGGTGGCGCCGCCGGCGCTCACCGCCGAACTGCGCAAGATCCACCAGTACGTGAACTTCTGCGGGGTGACCCCGCTGCAGCACGCGCTGGCCGACTTTATGGCCGCCTGCCCCGAGCATGTCGAGCAGTTGCCGGCCTTCTACCAGGCCAAGCGCGACCTGTTCTGCGACCTGCTGGCCGGTTCGCGCTTCAGCTTCCGCCGCGCGCCCGGCACCTATTTCCAGCTGGTCGACTACTCGGCGATTCGCCCCGAACTGGACGACGTGGCCATGGCCGAATGGCTGACCCGCGAGCACGGCGTGGCGGCGATTCCGGTATCGGTGTTCTACCAGAGCCCGCCGGCGGACCTGCGCCTGGTGCGCTTCTGCTTCGCCAAGCGCGAGGACACCCTGCGCCAGGCCGCGGAAAAGCTCTGCGCGGTCTAGGCGGGCGTAGGGTGGGCATGGCCAAGCCTGGTCCACCTGGCAATTGCAATGGCGGACAAGCCTTCGGGGCGTCCGCCCCCACGGCTATCGAGGCCTTGAGATGAGCGACAAACCCGATCTCGCACTGGCGCTGGTCCAGACCCGCCTGGCCTGGCACGACCCGGCCGCCAACCGCGCGCATTTCCAGGCGCTGCTGGCGCAGGCGCGCGGCGCCGACCTGGTGATACTGCCGGAGATGTTCTCCACCGGCTTTTCCATGGATTCCGCCGCCCTGGCCGAACCCGAGGATGGCCCGACCACCAGCTGGCTGCGAGAACAGGCGCGTGCCCTCGGCGCGACGATCTGCGGCAGCCTGATCATCCAGGCCGCCGACGGCAGCTACCGCAACCGCCTGCTCTGGGCACGCCAGGACGGTTCGCTGGCGCACTACGACAAGCGCCACCTGTTCCGCATGGCCGGCGAACACAAGCATTACGCCGCCGGCACCGAGCAGGTGCTGCTGGAGCTCAAGGGCTGGCGGGTGCGTCCGCTGATCTGCTACGACCTGCGCTTCCCGGTGTGGAGCCGCGATGCCGGCGGCACCGACCTGCTGCTCTACACCGCCAACTGGCCGGCGGCGCGGCGCCTGCACTGGAACCGACTGCTGCCGGCGCGGGCCATCGAGAACCTGTGCTACGTCGCGGCGGTCAACCGCATCGGCGAGGACGGCAAGGGCCATGCCTATGCCGGCGACTCGCAGGTGCTGGATTTCCAGGGCGAGCCGCTGCTGGCGGCCGAGGCCGGCGACGGGGTGTTTCGCCTGACCCTCAGTGCCGGCGAACTGGCCGCCTACCGCGAACGCTTTCCGGCGCATCTGGATGCCGACGATTTCGCACTCAAGTAGCCCGGATGCAATCCGGGAGCAGTGTGATGACGTCCAGCGCCTCCCCGGATTGCATCCGGGCTACTGGCAAGAAAAAAACGCCGGGCAGTGCCCGGCGTTGTCGTTTCGGCGGCGGCGCGATCAGGCCGCCTGTGCCTCGGCCTGGCTCAGGGCGCGGTTCAGCGCGCTGAACAGGGCGCGGAAGCTGGCCGTGGTCAGGTTCTCGTCGATGCCGATGCCGTGCAGGGCGCGGCCGCCATTGACGCGCAGCTCGATATAGGCCGCGGCCTTGGCGTTGGTGCCGGCGCCGATGGCGTGCTCGCTGTAGTCCATGATCTCCACGGCCACCGGCAGGCCGGCCACCAGGGCCTCCAGCGGGCCCTTGCCGATGCCGCGCCAGTGCTGGCTTTCGCCAGCGCTGAGCACTTCCACGTCGACCGCGCTGGTGCCGTTCTCTTCCTGCAGGCGGTGGCCTTTCAGGGCGTAGGGCGCGCTGGCCTGCAGGTACTCGCTTTCAAGCAGCTGATAGATCTGCGCCGCGGTCATTTCCAGGCCCAGGCGATCGGTTTCGCGCTGCACCACCTGGCTGAACTCGATCTGCATGCGCCGCGGCAGGTTGATGCCGTATTCCTGTTCGAGCAGGAAGGCGATGCCGCCCTTGCCGGACTGGCTGTTGACCCGGATCACCGCCTCGTAGTCGCGGCCAATATCGGCCGGGTCGATCGGCAGGTAGGGCACTTCCCAGACCGCATCGGCCTTTTGCTGGGCGAAGCCCTTGCGGATCGCGTCCTGGTGCGAGCCGGAGAAGGCGGTGTGCACCAGGTCGCCGGCGTATGGGTGGCGCGGGTGCACCGGAATCTGGTTGCAGTCCTCGACCACCTTGCGCACCGCGTCGATGTCGGAGAAGTCCAGCTGCGGATCGACGCCCTGGGTGTAGAGGTTCAGCGCCAGGGTCACCAGGCAGACGTTGCCGGTGCGCTCGCCGTTGCCGAACAGGCAGCCCTCGACGCGGTCGGCGCCGGCCATCACTGCCAGCTCCGAGGCCGCGACGCCGGTGCCGCGGTCGTTGTGGGTGTGCACGCTGATCAGCACGCTGTCGCGGCGGTCGATATGGCGGCCGAACCATTCGATCTGGTCGGCGTAGTTGTTCGGCGTGGCGCACTCGACGGTGGCCGGCAGGTTGAGGATCAGTTTGCTGGCCGGGGTCGGCTGGAACACCGCGATCACCGCGTTGCACACTTCGACGGCGAAATCGGTCTCGGTCGAGCTGAACACCTCGGGCGAATACTCGAAGCCCCACTGGGTCTCCGGCTGCGCGGCAGCCAGGCGCTTGATGGTCTGGCCGGCGGCCACGGCGATGGCCTTGACCCCGGCCTTGTCCTGGTTGAAGACGATCTTGCGAAAGCTCGGCGCGCAGGCGTTGTAGTAGTGGACGATGGCGCGCTTGGCGCCCTTGAGCGACTCGAAGGTGCGTTCGATCAGGTCGTCACGGGCCTGGGTCAGCACCTGGATGGTCACGTCGTCGGGAATGTGGCCGCCTTCGATCAGCTCGCGGACGAAGTCGAAGTCGGTCTGCGAGGCGGAGGGGAAGCCCACTTCGATTTCCTTCAGGCCCACGCCCACCAGGCACTTGAAGAAGCGCATCTTCTTCTCGGCATCCATCGGCTCGATCAGCGACTGGTTGCCGTCGCGCAGGTCGGTGGACAGCCAGATCGGCGCGCGGTCGATGATCTTGTCCGGCCAGGTGCGGTCGGGCAACTGGATCTGGGTGAAGGGACGGTACTTCTGCGACGGGTCTTTGAGCATGGTCATGGCGAAATCCTTGGAGCGGCAGCGAAAGGGGGGGGCGGCGAGCGGATTCAGCCACGCAGTCGCGGGCTGACCAGACGCAGGCAGGCGTGCTGTCGCAGGAGAATGAGGGTATGGGCGTCGTTCATGAGGCCAACCCTAATGCGCGAGGGTAAAGATGGCAAGCTGGCTGTGAAAAACGCCGTTTCGTTGCGTACGGCATTGGATGGCGAGATTTTATTGCCGGTATCTGGCGTTATTGCGTGAGGTATTGCCTGGCGCGTTGTCCGGCAGGCCGAGGCTGCGCGGCGGCCCCATCAGGCGTAGGCTGGTAACTGGCCCGGGGCTTGGTTGCGCCGAACGCGACGGCCCCGCGAGAACCCGGCGGCTCGGCCGGGAGGAGGCATGTCATGGCCAGATTCAGCGCACTTATCGCCTTGTCCCTTGCCCTGGCGCTCGGCGCCTGTGCGCAGCGCCCGGCGCCGGAAGCGCTGCCGCTGGACGAACGCCTGCAGCAGCTCGGCTATCGCCAGGGCGAGTCGCTGCGCAGCGTGTTGCGCCATGACCTCGACGGCTGGCAGTACCTGGACAAGCAGCACCTGCTGTTCGGCCGCGGCCCGGGGCGGGCCTATCTGGTGAGTTTCACCCGGCCCTGCAACAACCTGAACTTCTCCAGCCTGCTCAGCTACCGCACCACCCTCGGCATGCTGACCCCGCTGGATCACATCCTGGTGCATGACCAGGGTGGCTTTGCCGAGCCCTGCCTGATCGACGAGATTCATGCCCTGGAGCGGATCGCCCGGCATTAGCAGGCTGTTGAAAAACTACCTGCGTTGGCAATCCAGCGTTAAAAACGGCCTCGCGTGCGAGCCCAGTCAAAATGCTCATTTACAGCTCGTAAACTCCGCTTTTGATTCGCTGCGCTCACCCCTTCGGGGCCAGCCTACGGCTGTTACTGCGCTACGCTGCGTTTCGGCCGTTTTTGCCTTGTCTTGCCTGCCTCGCCTACGTTTTTCAACGGCCTGCTCGCGCCGATCAGGGGGTGAAGGCGCCGATAAAGATCGCCGGGTCGACCCGTGCATCGTTGAGGCTGACGTTCCAGTGCAGGTGCGGCCCGGTGGCGCGGCCGGTGGCGCCGACCTTGCCGATATGGCCGCCGCGGGCGATCTCCTCGCCGAGCTTCACGTCGATCTCCGACAGGTGGCAGAACATGCTGATCAGACCCTGGCCGTGGTCGAGGAACACCGTCTTGCCGTTGAAGAAGTAGTCGCCGATCAGGATCACCTCGCCGGCCGCCGGCGCCTTGATCGACGTGCCGCGATTGGCGGCGAAATCCAGGCCCGAGTGCGGGTTGCGCTCCTCGCCGTTGAAGAAGCGGCGCAGGCCGAAGGGGCTGGACAACGGGCCGTTGACCGGTCGGTCGAACAGCAGGTTGCTTGGCTGGCGCGCGCTGAAGCGCTGGTAGGCGCGGGTCTGCTCGGCCAGTTCGCGCTCGATGCGTTTGAGATTCTCGGCGTTGGGGCTGACCTGCTGTTGGTTCTTGATGTTGATGCGCTGTTCGCGATAGTGCTTGGCGCCGACCTGGAAGCTGTGTGGCCGGCCGTCGACTGCCAGCTGCTGGGCGCCGGGTTTGACCGTCAGCGGGATGCCGACTATGGCGATCCAGCGCTGGCCGTCCTCGCGGATGGTCAGCACCGGCTTGTCCTGGTAGCGCACCTTTGGCGCGCTGGCGGCGTCGCCGAGATCGAGCACGGCGACGCCGCCGGGCACCGGCTTGTTCAGCAGGCGGGTGATAAAGCCTTCGGCCTGCGCGGGCAGGGCGAAGGCGGTGAACAGAAGGAACGCGATCAGGCGCATGCGGCTATCCCTGGGGTGGATCGGCGCGCGTCGCTGATCCACCCGGCAAAAGGTCAATCGAGCAGCGACAGCGTCGCCGGTTGAATATGGTTGTCCTCGACCCGCACATCCAGTTCGCCCTCGCCCAGGCGGGCCTTGAGGCGTTGCCCCGGGCGAGTCTGGGCGGCGCTGCGCACGGCCTGACCGCGCTCGTCGAGGAGGATGCTGTAGCCGCGGCCGAGGGTGGCCAGCGGGCTGACGATCTGCAGTTGCGCAGCCAGCGCGCCCAGTTGCTGGCGCTGGCTGCGCAACTGGCCCTGCATGGCGCGCGGCAGGCGCGCGGCCAGGCCATCCAGGCGCTGGCGCAGCAGGGCCAGGTTGCGCCCCGGATGCTGGGCGGCGAGACGGGCGTCGAGGCGCGCCAGGCGTTCGCGCTGGTTGATGAGCTGTTGGTTGAAGGCGCGGCGCAGGCGCATATCCAGATCGTCCAGGCGCTGGGCCTGCTGGCGCAGACGCTCGCCGGGATGACGCAGACGCCGGCTCACGCCCTCCAGGCGCAGCCGTTCGCGGGCCAGGCGCCCCTGCATCTGCAGCACCAGGCGGCGCTGCAGGTTGTGCAGACGCTGCACCAGCTCGCTGCTGTCGGGGGCCAGCAGCTCGGCGGCGGCCGACGGCGTCGGCGCGCGCACGTCGGCGACGAAGTCGGCGATGGACACGTCGGTCTCGTGGCCCACGGCGCTGACGATGGGCGTCACGCAGGCGGCCACGGCGCGGGCCACGGCTTCCTCGTTGAAGCACCACAGGTCCTCCAGCGAGCCGCCGCCGCGGGCCAGGATCAGTGCGTCGAAGCCCTGCGCGTCGGCCAGCTGCAGGGCGCGGACGATCTGCGCGGTGGCCTCACGGCCCTGCACCGCGGTGGGAATCAGGGTCAGCTGCACCTGCGGCGCGCGGCGGCGGAACACGCTGATGATGTCGCGAATGACGGCTCCAGTGGGCGAGCTGACGATGCCGATACGCTTGGGATGGGCGGGCAGGGCGAGCTTGCGCTCGGTGGCAAACAGCCCTTCGGCGGACAGCTTGTCCTTGAGCGCTTCGAAGGCCAGGCGCAGGGCGCCGTCGCCGGCCGGCTCGACCGCATCGAGAATCAGCTGGTAGTCGCCGCGGCCCTCGAACAGCGAGACCTTGCCGCGTACCTTTACCGCCAGACCATCGCGCAGCGCCTGGCGCACCCGCGCGGCGTTCTGCCGGAACAGCGCGCAGCGCACCTGGGCCTGGCTATCTTTGAGGGTGAAGTAGATATGCCCGGAGGCCGGCCGCGCCAGGTTGGAGATTTCCCCCTCGACCCAGATGCTGGCGAACACGTCTTCCAGCAGCAGGCGGGCGCGGTTGTTCAGTTGGCTTACGCTTAGCACCTCGCGGTCGAGGTTCAGGCGGGCAAAGGGATCGTTGATCATGGACCGGCATGATAAAGGCTTTGGCGTCGCGGCCATAGTTGACCGCTGCACCACTACCGCTAAGCTGCGCGACTTTTCTTCGTATGGAGCACGCCATGGGCGAGAACCAGGCCATCATCGTGCCGCAGATCTCCAGCCTGCCGGGCAACGAGGCGTTGGCCGCGCGCCTGCTGCGCTGGCTGGCGCAGCGCGAGATCGTCCAGGCGCATGTCAGCACCTGCGGGCGCAGCGGCAATCGCATGGCCTTCGCCATCGCCGCGGGTGCGCGGCGGGTGGTCGAGCGCCCGGAGCTGCTGCCGTTCGGCCGGCCGATCAACGGCCTGGAGCTGGTGACCAAGCGCTGCATCTACACCCCGACCCAGGGCTTTGGCGAAGAAGCCGGCTGCCCCGCGTGCCGCCAGGAGATCGGCCCGCCGCTGTTCGACAGCCTGGAACGCTGGTGGCCGGGGGAGACCGACAACTTCGCCTGCCCCGAATGCGGCTTTGAGGACGATATCAACGGCTTCCTGTTCCTGCAGCCCTGCGGCTTCTCCGACCTGGGCCTGGTGTTCAACAACTGGGCGGATGCCGGCTTTCGCCAGGACTTTCTCGACGAACTGGCCGAGCGCATCGGCTTCGCCGTGCGCCTGGTGCGGGTCGACTGCTGAGGGCGGATTGGCCGAGGTCGGATAGGGCAGGGCGTCTGCCCACTGACCGGTCGGCCGTTTTCTGGCCGCACCTGCCACACTTTGCATTGAGCGGGCGGGGGTGGCTGGGTATAATGCCGCGCTTCTTATTTTCCCGCCCGGGAGCCCGCCATGCTGCGCATCAGCCAAGAAGCACTCACTTTCGACGACGTCCTGCTCATCCCCGGTTATTCCGAGGTGTTGCCCAAGGACGTCAGCCTGAAGACCCGCCTGACCCGCGGCATCGAACTGAATATCCCGCTGCTGTCCGCCGCCATGGACACCGTCACCGAGGCGCGCCTGGCCATCGCCATGGCCCAGGAAGGCGGCATCGGCATCATCCACAAGAACATGACCATCGAGCAGCAGGCTGCCGAGGTGCGCAAGGTCAAGAAGTTCGAGGCCGGCGTGGTCAAGGACCCGATCACCATCGAGGCCGACGCCACCGTGCGCGACCTGTTCGAGCTGACCCGGCAGAACAACATCTCCGGCGTGCCGGTGCTCTCCAACGGTGACCTGGTGGGCATCGTCACCTCCCGCGACGTGCGCTTCGAGAACCGCCTGGACGCCCTGGTGCGCGAGGTGATGACGCCGAAAGAGCGTCTGGTCACCGTCAAGGAAGGCGCCGCCAAGGAAACCGTGCGCGAGCTGCTGCACAAGCACCGCATCGAGAAGGTGCTGATCGTCGACGACGCCTTCACCCTCAAGGGTATGATGACCGTCAAGGACATCGAGAAGGCCAAGGCCTACCCGCTGGCGAGCAAGGACGACCAGGGTCGCCTGCGCGTCGGCGCCGCCGTCGGCACCGGCGCCGATACCGGCGACCGCGTCGCCGCGCTGGTCAACGCCGGCGTCGACGTGATCATCGTCGACACCGCCCACGGCCACTCCAAGGGCGTGATCGACCGCGTGCGCTGGGTCAAGCAGACCTTCCCGGACGTTCAGGTGATCGGCGGCAATATCGCCACCGGCGATGCCGCCAAGGCACTGGTCGAAGCCGGCGCCGACGGCGTCAAGGTCGGCATCGGCCCGGGCTCGATCTGCACCACCCGTATCGTCGCCGGCGTCGGCGTGCCGCAGATCAGTGCCGTGGCCAACGTCGCCGCCGCCCTGGCCGGTAGCGGCGTACCGCTGATCGCCGACGGCGGCATCCGCTTCTCCGGCGACCTGTCCAAGGCCATAGTCGCCGGCGCTTCCGCGGTGATGATCGGCTCCATGCTGGCCGGCACCGAAGAAGCCCCGGGCGAAGTCGAACTGTTCCAGGGCCGTTCCTACAAGGCCTACCGCGGCATGGGCTCGCTGGGCGCCATGGCGCAGGCGCAGGGCTCCTCGGATCGCTACTTCCAGGACTCCTCGGCCGGTGCCGAGAAGCTGGTGCCGGAAGGTATCGAAGGTCGCGTGCCGTACAAGGGCGCCATGGCCGCCATCGTCCATCAGCTGATGGGCGGCCTGCGCGCCTCCATGGGCTACACCGGCTGCGCCACCATCGAAGAGATGCGCACCAAGCCGGAGTTCGTGCGCATCACCGGCGCCGGCATGGCCGAGTCGCACGTGCACGACGTGCAGATCACCAAGGAAGCCCCGAACTATCGGGTCGGTTGATTCGCCGCAATGCTATGAATAACGGGGCTGTTCGATCAGCCCCGTGTCATTTGTGAATACCTACGAGAGACGGCCATGGCCCACGACATTCACGCCCACCGCATCCTGATTCTGGACTTCGGTTCCCAGTACACCCAACTGATCGCCCGCCGCGTGCGCGAGATCGGCGTCTATTGCGAACTGCACCCCTGGGACATGAGCGACGAGGACATCCGCGCTTTCGCCCCGCGCGGCATCATCCTCGCCGGCGGCCCGGAGTCGGTGCACGAGGAGGGTAGCCCGCGCGCGCCGCAAGCCGTGTTCGACCTCGGCGTGCCGTTGCTGGGCATCTGCTACGGCATGCAGACCATGGCCGAGCAGCTCGGCGGCAAGGTGGAAGGTTCCGACCTGCGCGAGTTCGGCTACGCCCGCGTCGACGTGGTCGGCAAGAGCCAGCTGCTCGAAGGCATCGAGGACCATGTTGACGCCGACGGCGTGCTCGGCCTCGACGTGTGGATGAGCCACGGCGACAAGGTCACCCGCATGCCCGAGGGCTTCCATATCCTCGCCAGCACCCCGAGCTGCCCGATCGCCGCCATGAGCGACGACGCCCGTCACTACTACGGCGTGCAGTTCCACCCGGAAGTGACCCACACCAAGCAGGGCGGCCGCATCCTCTCGCGCTTCGTTCTGGAAATCAGCGGCTGCGAGGCCCTGTGGACCCCGGCCAATATCGTCGACGACGCCGTTGCCGCGGTGCGCGCCCAGGTCGGCGACGCCAACGTGCTGCTCGGCCTGTCCGGCGGCGTCGACTCCTCGGTGGTCGCCGCCCTGCTGCACAAGGCCATCGGCGACCAGCTGACCTGCGTGTTCGTCGACAACGGCCTGCTGCGTCTGCACGAAGGCGAGCAGGTGATGGCCATGTTCGCCGAGAACATGGGGGTCAAGGTGATCCGCGCCAACGCCGAAGAGCAGTTCCTCAACAACCTGGCCGGCGAAGCCGATCCGGAGAAGAAGCGCAAGATCATCGGCCGCACCTTTATCGATGTGTTCGATGCCGAGGCCAGCAAGCTTCCCAACATCCAGTTCCTCGCCCAGGGCACCATCTACCCGGACGTGATCGAGTCGGCCGGCGCCAAGAGCGGCAAGGCCCACGTGATCAAGAGCCACCACAACGTCGGCGGCCTGCCGGAGGAGATGAACCTCAAGCTGGTCGAGCCGCTGCGTGAACTGTTCAAGGATGAGGTGCGCAAGATCGGCCTGGAGCTGGGCCTGCCCTACGACATGGTCTACCGCCACCCCTTCCCGGGCCCGGGCCTGGGCGTGCGCATCCTTGGCGAAGTGAAGAAGGAATACGCCGACCTGCTGCGCCGCGCCGACCACATCTTCATCGAAGAGCTGCGCAAGGCCGACTGGTACCACAAGACCAGCCAGGCCTTCGTGGTGTTCCAGCCGGTGAAATCGGTCGGCGTGGTCGGCGACGGCCGTCGCTACGCCTGGGTCGTCGCCCTGCGTGCCGTGGAAACCGTGGACTTCATGACCGCTCGCTGGGCGCACCTGCCTTACGAGCTGCTGGAAACCGTCAGCGGCCGCATCATCAACGAAATCGAAGGCATCTCCCGCGTCACCTACGACGTGTCGAGCAAGCCGCCGGCCACCATCGAGTGGGAGTGAAGTCGGGTCCTTCTGGGCCCATTGAGATGTATCGATAGCCAATTGCAACGTGTTGATTTAAAAGAAAATTAGTTGCAATTGTTATCGAGGCCTATCGCCGATTAGCAGAACGGATTGGCGGTAGCGGGGACGGTAGTAAACAGCGGTCGGATTGAGACCGTTCTGTTTACTATCCGGTCAAAACCGGTCTTTGACGGTAAATCGCTCCTTGGGAAAGCTTGCCCCGTGCGGCTTTCCCGGCATCAACAGGTCTCCTGACCCTTGACGGTAAAAGCCGTCATGAACAGGAGTAAAAACCTCGATGCTTACTGATACCAAACTGCGCAATCTCAAGCCCAAGTCCAAGCTATACAAGGCTTTCGACCGCGATGGTATGTACGTGACGGTATCGCCTACCGGTACCGTCACCTTTCGCTACGACTACCGTCTCCATGGACGCCGAGAAACACTGACCATCGGGCGCTATGGGCCAGCTGGCATTTCCCTGGCCATGGCTCGCGAGAAGCTGCTCGATGCCAAGCGCATGGTAGCCCTGGGCAAGTCTCCCTCCCTGGAGAAGCAGCGCGCTAAGCGGCGCCTGAACGCTGCTAAGAATTTCGGTGAAACGCTGACGAAGTGGTTGGCCGGTGCGCGCATGGCCGACAGCACGCGTGCGATGCGTAAAAGCATCATCGACCGCGACATCCTGCCGGTCTTCGAAAATCGGCTGCTGACCGAAATCACCCCTGACGATCTGCGAGCACTGTGTGCCAAGGTGAAGGCTCGAGGGGCACCGGCAACTGCGGTCCATATTCGCGACATCGTGAAACAGGTCTACGCGTTCGCGATCCTGCATGGCGAGAAGGTCGAGAATCCGGCTGACGACGTTAAGTCGTCTTCCATCGCCACTTTCGTGCCGAAGGACCGGGCGCTGAGCCCGACCGAAATTCGGCTGGCCTTCCATCAGCTGGAGACAATCGCCGCATATCCCACGATCAAGCTGGCCTTGCGGCTGGTGCTGCTGACCTTGGTTCGCAAGAGCGAGTTGATCGAGGCGACCTGGGACGAGGTGGACTTCGAGAACGCCACCTGGACGATCTCCAAGGAGCGGATGAAGGGGCGTAACCCGCACGTTGTCTACCTGTCGCGCCAGGCCTTGGACATATTCGTGGCGCTGCACACCTGTGCGGCCGGTTCCCGCTATGTGTTGCCCTCGCGCTATGACATCTACCGCTGCATGTCGCACGCCACCCTGAACCGCATTACTCAGCTCATCGCCTCCCGTGCGAAGGAAGCAGGCCTGCCGTTGGAGCCGTTCACCGTCCACGACCTGCGCAGGACTGGTTCCACGCTGCTCAACGAGGTGGGCTTCAACGGCGACTGGATCGAGAAATGCCTGGCTCACGAAGATGGTCGCTCCTCGCGCTCGGTCTACAACAAGGCTGAGTACGCGGAGCAGCGCCGGCACATGCTGCAGGAGTGGGCGGACATGATCGACGCTTGGATCGACGGCCGCACTCATGTTCCCAAGCTGCTGCCGGACCGCGTTGTAGTGCCGGTATTGAGTGCCACGGTTTAAGGAAAGTGCAAGGTTGTCAGTTGACAACCTTGCCGGTCATGCGAATACTGGAGATCACTGATGACCCGTCCTTCTCACTCGAAGAAAGAGGTCGAAGAAGCACTCAGGCATGCCGAAGAGCAGGGCTGGCGCATAGAGCTGGGTGGTAGCCACGCTTGGGGACGAATCTTCTGTCCCTACAACGATGAAGAGTGTCGCTGCGGCGAGTTCTGCATCACCAGCGTGTGGAGCACACCGAAGAACCCAGGCAACCATGCGCGTGCCCTTCGGCGCGTCGTCGACAACTGCACCACGCACCGTAAGCAGCGGCAGACCGCTGAGGGCGCAGAGGAGTAGCGCTATGGAATACACCTTCACACTGAAATACCAACTGGCCGACGATGACCGTGATCCGGAGGCGTTGGTCGAGCGCCTTGGCGAGGCCGGCTGCGACGATGCGTTGATCGGCATTGGTCAGCCCGGTCGTCTGGCGCTGGAGTTCACCCGTGAAGCGGAGAACGCTGAAGCGGCTGTGCGCAGCGCACTGGCCGACGTGCGCAGTGCCATACCGTCGGCCAGGCTGATCGAGGTGGCACCGGATCTGGTCGGCCTCACCGATGTGGCGGAGATCGTCGGCGTGTCGCGCCAGAACATGCGCAAGCTCATGTTGGCTTATCCGAGCAGTTTCCCGGCGCCGGTGCATGAGGGCAGTGCTTCGATCTGGCACCTGGCGGATGTGCTGACTTGGCTGCAAGCCAAAGGCAGCTATTTGCTGCCTGGCGGTGTCTTGGACGTGGCTCAGGTGGCCCTGCAGGTCAATCTAGCCAAGGAAGAACGGCGGCTAACGCGCCCCGCCTCCAAGGAACTGCAAGCCCTTGTCGGATGAGGGCGGCAGACTTCATGCTTGGCTGGAGCCCGCCCGGACAGGGCGGGTTTTCCTTAGATAAACATCCGGCTTGCTGATATTGAGCCGAGGTGCTCGCTTGCGCTCCTCAATCCAGGCTTCCACCTCGGCCAGATCCCAGACCACGCAACGTGGTGTCAGGTTGAAGCGCCGGGGGAACTCGCCACGACGTTCCATTTCGTAGATCGTTGATTCAGCCAGAGGGACTATCTGTCTCAGCTCATGCTTGCGAATTGTGCGCCGGAAGGGCAGGGGGCTGCCCTTGGGGAACTGCGGAAGCGACTCGTAGGCTTCCGTGCCCGGTAAGGGAAGGGACTGGTCAGAGTCTGTATCGAGAACCTCGGTAGTACGCGAAGAAGTATCCATCTCTATCTCCATGATTACGCTCCATGGTGAGATGGTGGATGCCGGTATTTATCGGAACAACATGCTGTGGCGTAGTCTGGTGCAGAGGCTGCTTCCGGCCCAGGCTGTGTTGAAGCTCCCCCTCAGTTCTGGGGTTCGCGTTGCGAACCGTGGGCCAGAGGATTATGAGTTGCCTAGAAACGCTGCAAGCCCAGTAAAATCGGGCGTAGCCTAGCGCAGGTGCAGTTAGCTGAAAGTAGCGTTGTAGAGCGGGTTAAACGTAATTTGGCGAGAACTGTAAAAGCTAGGCACTGTACTGTCAGTGTACGATTTTTGTACCGTCGAGACTTCTGGAACCAAGAGCCCTGCCTCCTCGCTGACTGGAAAGGCAGAGCTTGCTTTTATCCCATCATCGCTATTTGCGGCCCTTGCTTAGGGGGCTGAGGTGCTGGGAGAGATATTATTTTGAAAGGGCATTCAGCTCGATATAGTCTGCGCTCTGATAGCTAATGCTGGTGTGAATTTCCTCCCCGTTTCGCCCTCGAATCCAGTTGGTATGGTCACATCCGCCAGCTTCTATTTTAAAAAAATCATATGAATAGCCCTCGCTGAGAAACAAGGCTCTAAGTGCAGGGTAGTTATCGGAATTGTTGTCGCGCAATATCGCGTTATCAAAACTTGACTCCCAGTGTTCAACTCCATCCTTCAGCATTGCGACATAAGTTTCAGGATGCTGAAGGGCTATTTTTTTGAATTCGATATTTCTATAAGTCATTATTTTCACTTGTGTGGGGGTAAATATTTGTAGTCTGCAATAATCGTTGCCCTGCTTTGGCATCGCTTGTGTGAGGCGTTTTAGCCTATCCGAGTGATTCGTCGAAGTAATCGCTGTCGAGTCTCGGCACCTTGTAGAGCTGCGAACTGACGCCAACCTCGTGATCCAGCATCAGGTTGACCAGGCGTTTGCCGTCGACCAGCACCAGCCCTTCGACCGAGCGGGCGAAGTCGACCGCCTGGGCGGTGAAGCCAGAGGTGGTTATGAATACGCCGCGCTTGGCTTTCTGGCCGGCCAGGGCGCCGTAGAAGGCTTGCAGGTCTGGGCGGCCGACCGTGCTTTGCCAGCGTTTGGCTTGCACATAGACCTTTTCTAGGCCCAGGGCATCCAGCGAGATCACTCCGTCGATACCGCCATCGCCGCTGCCGCCGACCTGCTGCAGGGCCTGACGGTTGGCGCCGTAGCCCAGACGATGCAGCACATCGAGCACGATATGTTCGAAACGGGTCGGGCTGGCTTGCAGCAGGTTGTCCAGCAGGTCGCCGGCGACACTGGCCCGCAGCTCATAAATTGCCTGTTCGAGGCGTTCCTGCGGGCTGCTGGTGGCAAGATTGGTTGGCGTCGGCGTGTCGTCGGTCTCGTCCAGCGAGGCGGCATCGGGGGCGGACTTCAGCTTCACGCTCATGAAATTCACCGCCAGATACTCGACCTGCTCGACGCTGAGCGGGGCCGGGTGGCTTTGGGCGAAGGCGAAACCTGCCTCGGTCAGCTTCCAATAGCCGCGCTTGGCGCTGCTGGAGTAGCCGGCGCGCTTGAGCCGATCATGTGCCCAGCCGGCGCGGTTCTTGTAGGTAGCTTGACCGCTGGCGATGGTTTCCTCGCGCTGAGCGCTGTTCAGATCAAGGGCGAGGGCCGCGCCTTCCTGGGCTTCCGCTGCTGTCGCACCGTTCGGGCGAGCCGCAAGAAAGCGCAGGACGGGTTCGATAAACTGGTCGTAGTGAATCGCCCCTAGTTTCGTAGACACCTCCAAGCCTCATAATGAGGCCCGTTAGGAGGTGCCATGAGCAACCAGCGTTACCCCGAAGAATTCAAGATCGAAGCGGTCAAGCACATCACCGAGCGC